>ORMF010165985.1_pt1 | contig 245532 bp, 225 predicted proteins | sample 1779871 | NCBI WGS metagenome assembly ORMF01 (sample SAMEA104232316, study PRJEB22302) | groundwater metagenome | biome: forest; feature: aquifer; material: groundwater | place: USA | collected 2011-08-07 | depth 5.4 m | reverse complement strand
GGCTGAGCGCCGCGCGCCAAGCGCTGCCGGCGCAATCCGACGCGCCACGCGAGCCACGCCGCCAGGACGGCGCCCAGCCCCAGCACCCAGCCGGCGCCGGCTTCGCCCTCGCGCAGGCGCTCGAACCGGTAACTCGCCCAGGCCGCGATATCGGCGATACGCCGCCAGGCAGTGATCTGGTCGGACTCCGAGTCGAGCCAGTTTTCCGGCGTATTGTCGATCGCGCGCCAGGCGCCATCCTGCCAGGCGAGCGCCCAGGCGTGCGCGTCGCGCAGGCGCGCGAGATGCGCGCCCTCCAGATCGTTCCACTCGTGCAGCGCGTAACCGGTGGCATAGCGCGCCGGAATTCCGGCGCGGCGCAGCAGCAGCACGGTGGCGCTGGCGAAGTATTCGCAGTGGCCCGCGCGCTCCTGGGTGAGGAACCGGGACAGGGCGCTCATCGAATCACGTTTGGCCTCGCCGCGATACGTGGCGTAGCGGAAGCGATCCGCGAACCAGTTGCGCAGCCGCGCGATTTGCTGCGCGGAGGGCAGGCCGTCCAGACCGGCTTCGCGGAAGGCCGCGTCGAGCGCCGCGCGCTCGGCGCCCGGCACGATCAAATCGTCCTCCGAAGGCGGCGCCTTGCGCGCCACGCCGGCGGCGTAGCGGACGTCGAAGTCGATACGCGCCGCGGGGATCCGCGCCTGCACCGTGCCGAGGCGGTTCTGTTTCAGTTCATCGGCAACCAGGCGGGTGATCTGGAAGCTGCCCTGGGGCAACGGCAGCACCGCGCTGCCGTCTTCGATTTCATTCACGATCCTCAGGCTGCGCTCAGTCTCTTTAGAGGCGGAATTCACGGCGCGTTCGGCCAGGCGCCAGGTCGCGCCGTCGGCGCCCGGCGCAAGTGCGTTCAACACGGCGGCGCGCGCCAGCCAGGATTCGCCGAAGTAAGCGTTGTAGGACGCCTGTTCGAGCAACTCAGGGGGCGGCTCACCGTGCGCCGCGTAGACGCGAAGCACGATGCGCCCGGAGCGCTTCAGTTCGCCGATCGACCCGATTGCCGTCTGGCTGCGGTACGGATCGGTCCTGTTCGTGAGTCCGGAAACAAAATCGGACAGGACGTCTTCCATCCAGCTTTGCAGGGCCGTCAGTCCCACGGCGCCCGCGTAGCCGAGCGCGCCGGCGCAAACCAGAGCGGCCAGCCAGGTGCGCCACCGGTAGCGCCGCGAGCGCGCCTGCCACAGCGCCCAGCCTGACAGCAGGACGAGCCCGGAATAGAAAACGCCGGGAGTCCGCAGGTTGGCGGCCGCGGCGCCGACGATGAGCACCGCGAGAAAAGGCCAGCCCAGGTCGATGCGCGGTATGCGGTGGCGCTCTTCTTGCGGGACGCGGCGCAGTGAGATGAACAGCGCGGAGAGTTCGACCCGGCGCTCGCCGGACCAGGCCTGGGCAAGCGCGAGCGGCAGGAAGGCGAGCGGCAGCCATTGGAAGGCGCGCACCACCACCGGCCGTGGCCCGCCCGCCACCCACACATAGGCCACAATCAGGATCAGCAGCGCGGTGCACAGGTCCGCGATGCGGTTCCACTGCAGGGGCTCGAAATGCACGCGTCTCGCGATCCAGCGCGGCGCTTCGAGCAGCAGAGCGAGCAGCACGCCTGCCGGCCATATGCCGGCCTGCCAGGCCCAGAACAGGGCAGCGGTGCCGAGCAAATACGGCGGGGTCAGCACAGGACCGCCAAGCCCTGTTCGATTTTCCCGGGCTCGAGATGCCGCACCCACGCCGGTGTGCCGGCAGGAACACCTGGCGCCACCAGCAGGGCAATGATCTGCATGCCGGTAGCGCGCAGGCCGTCGATCAGCGCGCGCCGCTCCTCGTCCCAGGAGAGCAGTATCACGACGGCGCTGGATAGTTCGGCGCGCTGCAGGAGGGCGGCTTCGCGCAGCGTGCCGAAGCTGCCATCGCGCGCCGGCTCCAGGCAGGCGAGCACCTCCAGCAGCGCTTCGGCCGTGAGTTGTCCGCGTCCGGCCGCATAGCGCTGCGGCCGGGACTGCATCAGCAACAGTTCGAGCAGGCTTTCATGCGTGTCGAGGGTGCAGGCGAAGGACGCGGCCACGGACACCGCTTCCTCGAAGGCGCGCGCGCCGCCTTCAGGCAGGAAGCTGTCCAGGATGAGCGCATGGCGCTCGAAGTATTCGTCCTGATACTCCTTGACCACCGGCCTGCCGAGGCGCGCGAAGCTTCGCCAGTGGATGCGCGGCAGCGGGTCGCCCGGCCGATACTCGCGCAGGGACAGAAATTCCCCGGCGTCGCCCACCGAGGCGGCGAGCGCAACGCCGCCGGGCTGGTAGCGGCGGTGGCCGCCAAGATTGAGACGCGGCATCCGGTAGCGCTTCGGCAGAATCACCACCAGGGCCTCGGCAGGCGTGAAACGCGAGGCGCGCACCAGGCCGGTGGGATCGGCGCGCAGGATGGAAAGGCCGCTTACGCGCAGCAGGCCGCGACGATAGGGCGTCACCTCCAGGGCGGCGCTGGCGGAGCCGCCGGGCGGCAGGCTGGGCAGATCGGCCGTCGCCAGGTCGGCGTTGCGGCGCTCATGCAGCAGGCGGGCGTAGCGGTAAAAGCCGAGCGCACGGTCGTAGGGATTCATGCGCACCGGGTCGCGCGAGCGGCGAAAGCTTGCGTAATCGGGGCGCGGGTCCGGCGTTTCGAGCCGGATCTGCAGGCCTTCCTCGGCACCCGGACCGGGATTGGCAATCCAGAGGCGAAGCAAAAAGGGGGTATCTGCCTGCGCGCAGCGCGGCGCGCTCAACTCCAACTGCAGCACCGGGGGCCGGCGCCAGCCCAGTACATAGGCCACCAGCAGCAGGGCGCTCAAAAAGGAAAAAGTCTGGTACGCGAGGGTGTAGCGGGTGTCTATGCCGAGCGCGGCGCACAGCACTGCGCCCGAGAGCACGGCGTATCCGGCAAGCGTAAAGCGGCGCCGCGACCAGGACTGGTAACGGAAGAATGCCCCGTAGATGAGAAACAACGCTCGCTGCATAAGCCGGGTGTCACGGCGCCTGGTGCCGACGTGTTTACCGCACGCCCCGAAAACCGTTCAGCGCCGCTCAGTGCGGCGCCGGGAGCGCCTGCAATGCTCTGGCGACCACCGCTTCCTGCGTCAGCCCGGAAAAGCGCGCCTGGGGGTCGAGCACCAGACGGTGCGCCATCACGGCGGGCGCGATCTCGCGCACCAGGTCGGGCGTGACAAAAGCCCCGCCATCGACGAGCGCCAGCGCTTGCGCGGCAAGACCGAGCGCGAGCGAGGCGCGCGGGCCGGCGCCGAGCAGCACCGATTGCGCGCCGCGCGTCGCGCGCACCAGGTCCACGATGTAGCGCCGGATCTCCGTCGCGATGTGCACTTCGCGCACCGCGGCGCGCATCTCGAGCACCTCGGCGACGTTTGCGCAGGGACTCAAAGCATCGAGCGGGTGCGATTTTTCCTGCGCTTCGAGCACCGCGACCTCCTGTTCGGGCGATACATAGCCGAGTGCCAGGCGGATGGCGAAGCGGTCCATCTGTGCCTCCGGCAGCGGATAGGTGCCGCGAAACTCGACCGGATTCTGGGTCGCGATGACGAAAAAGAAATCATCCAGCGGGTAAGTGGTGCCGTCTATCGACACCTGGTGTTCGGCCATCGCTTCGAGCAGTGCGGATTGGGTGCGCGGGCTGGCGCGGTTGATCTCGTCGGCAAGCAGGATCTGGGTGAAGATCGGCCCCCGGTGGAATTCGAAGGCCTGCGAGCGCGGATTGAACACCGAGACCCCCAATATGTCCGCCGGGAGGAGATCGGGGGTGAACTGGACGCGCTTGAACTGGGCGCCGATCGAGCGCGCGATCGCCTTTGCCATCGTCGTCTTGCCTGTTCCCGGGAAATCCTCGATCAGCACATGTCCGCCGCTTGCGAGCGCGGCGAGCAGCTTGCGCAGGCTCTCCTCCTGGCCGTTCATCACGCGGGCGACGTTCGCCCTGATACGGGCCACGGTCTCGCGCGCCCGGGCGAGCCTTGCGTCAGCGGGTTGCAGGTCTGCGCTATTCACCTCTGCGGGTTCCTGTCCGGTTCAACCGCCGTGCCGGAGGAATCTGCCCCGGGGGAGCCTGCACCGGTTGCGTCCGCGCCGGCATTGTTTACGGCGAGAATTTTTCGCCAGGCGCCGTTGAAGAGTTCGATGTTCTGCGCGGCAATCCGGTTCCCGCGATGCGCCGCGATCACCAGCGTGTACTTGGGATTCAGCTGCTGTGTCAGGTAGCCGACAAGGATGACATCCATGCCGATCAAGATCGCCTGCGTCCACTGCAGGCGATAGACCAGCCACGGCGAAAGAACCAGCCCGATCATTCCCATCGCCGCAAGCATCGAGGAAACCATCTGGGCGATCGCCGGGTACTTGAATGCAAACCGGTAATGCCGCACGAATTCCGCTTCCTCGGCGCTGAGGTGATAGGGCGGCTGCATGGCGGGCACGGGCAGGTTCCGCTGCATGAGCATGGCGCCGAGCAGCGCGCCCTGAAGCATGATCACGAATAATGCGATGTAGATCCACGCCCCGAGTTCCGGGTGGTAGAAGCTCAGGATCCCCAGACCGATGACCGCCGCAGTGCTCAATCCTCGCATAACGGGAGGATAGCTTATTTGTGCGGACCCATCGATTCGCGGCGCGCGCTGCTCCCGGGATTCCGCGTCGCGCGGTCGGCCGAACGAAATGCCGGGCGCGCGGCGGAACTGATTGTCAAGAGAAATAGTCCGCGCAGGCGCGGCGATACCAACAGCCGAAATTTTTTTATCCGGCACATTGTTTTCGGCGCCCGATTTGATTACGATTTGCGCCGATCGCTGGACGTCAGAATAAAAACCCGCTGCCGCGGCGCTGCTTTTTTATACGCGCATGCTTTTTTATACGCGCATCTTGATATTGCGGCATCCACCGGGCAAGCGATGCGAAGCGGGGAGTCCGATTTCCGCCGTTGCTGCGTTTTCGGGCTTGCGATCAGGCGGCGGCTCCCGTTCTTGTGTCTTTTCCCCGGTGCGGGTGGATTTCGAAATGCGTCCAGTCGTAATTCGTTCTGTAGTAACCAAGTCCGACCTCGTCGAGGCGGCGGCCAAGGCGGGCAAACTGAGCAAGTCTTCGGCGGGAGAGGCGGTAAATGCGGTGTTCCATGCGATCGTCTCGAATGTCGCGAGGGGTAAGCGGGTTACCGTCGTCGGGTTCGGCACATTTCTGCCGCGCCAGCGACGCGCACGCGCCGGCCGCAGTCCGCTGAACGGCAAGGAGATCAGGATTGCCGCCAAGAAGGTCCCCGCGTTTGCCGCCGGACAGGGATTCAAGGACGCGGTCGACAAACGCTAGGCGGCATCGCCGCGCGCTGCGGCATTGCAAAGCATAGGCAGGCTTGGCAGAATCCATCGCAAGGAACCCCCGATGGAACGGCCGCTGATACTCTCACTGGACGCGCATGGCGCGCCGCACCGCTGGATAAGCTGGCAGCAGGCCTGCTTTTACTACGCGAAGAACCTGGTCGCGTGGACCCTGGGCGAGTCCACATTCACCTTCAACGGGGGTATCTCCCGCGACAGCGGCATGCGCTCGAGCATCACCACCCACTCGATCATCGCGATCAAGGGCAAGGCGCTGGCTTCGAGGGGATTCAACCAGGTGCCGCCGCTGAACAATCGCGAGCTTTTTCGGCGCGATCGTCAGATCTGCGCCTATTGCGGCGGCGACTTCAGCTTTTTCCGCCTGACGCGCGACCACATCACACCGCTTTCCAGGGGCGGGCGGGACACCTGGATGAACGTGGTGACGGCGTGCAGGCACTGCAATGGCCACAAGCGCAACCGTTTGCCGGACGAAGCCGGGATGGAACTCCTGTACGCGCCCTATGTGCCCAACAAGGCCGAATACCTCATCCTGACCAACCGCCGCATACTCTCGGATCAGATGGAGTTCCTGCGGCAGCATGTTTCTGCCCACTCGCGCGTCAGCTTGATGCCGGCCTGACGCGGTCGGCTAGAATCGCGCGCCGATGAAGACCACCTTTCTGGATTTTGAGCAGCGGATTGCGGAGCTGGAGCAGCGCATCGAGGAACTGCGTTTTGTCCAGGATGACTCCGCCGTGGACATTTCGGCTGAGATTCAACGGCTCACCAAGAAGAGCCAGTCGCTGACCAGGGATGTCTACGCCAAACTTACGCCGTGGCAGGTGGCCCAGGTGGCGCGCCATCCGCAGCGTCCCTACACCCTGGACTACATCGGCATGCTGTTTACCCAGTACGAGGAACTGCACGGCGACCGCTGTTTCGCCGATGACCAGTCGATCGTCGGCGGGCTGGCGCGCTTTGGCGGCGAATCCTGCGTCGTCATCGGCCATCAGAAGGGCCGCGACACCAAGGAGAAGATCGTACGCAATTTCGGCATGCCCAAGCCGGAGGGCTACCGCAAGGCGCTGCGGCTCATGAAACTGGCGGAGAAGTTCGAGCTCCCCGTGTTCACCTTCGTCGACACGCCCGGCGCCTACCCCGGAATGGATGCGGAAGAGCGCGGCCAGAGCGAGGCGATCGGGCGCAACCTGTTCGAGATGGCGAGATTGAAGACGCCGATCATCGTCACGGTAATCGGGGAGGGCGGCTCGGGGGGGGCGCTCGCGATCGCCGTGGGCGATGTCCTCCTGATGCTGCAGTACGCCACGCTGTCGGTGATTTCGCCGGAAGGGTGCGCCTCCATACTATGGCGCAGCGCGGAACGGGCTGCCGACGCCGCGGATGCGCTTGGCATCACCGCCGGCCGTCTGAAAACCCTCGGTCTGATCGACAAGATTGTGAGCGAGCCGCTCGGCGGCGCGCATCGTGATGTCCAGGCGGCCGGGGCCGCGTTGAAGAAGGCGCTGGCCGAAACGCTGCGCCAGGTCCAGGGAAAATCATCCAGGCAACTGGTCGAGGACCGCATGGAGCGTCTGGTGGGCTATGGCAAGTTCAAGGAGATCGCGCAGCGCTGACCTGCCCTCCGGCACGGTTGCGCTGACTGCGGCTGAGCGTTTCCTGTCCGGTTTTCTGCGCGACGAACGGCGTCCGCGGCTGAGCGTCGCCGTGGGTCTGTCCGGCGGCATGGACTCCGTGGTCCTGCTGCATGTGCTGGCCGCGCTCGCGCCGCGCCACGGATTTTCGCTCGCGGCCCTGCATGTCAATCACGGGCTGAGCCCGAACGCGCTTGCCTGGGAAAAGTTCTGCCGGACGATCTGCCGCGAGCTGGGTATCGGTTTGCAGGCGCGGCGCGTTCAGGTGGGCCCGACAAGGGGGATCGGCCTTGAGGCGGCGGCGCGAGATGCGCGACGCGCGGCATACGGCAAGGCGCCCGCGGACGTGATCGCGCTGGCGCACCACCTGGACGATCAGGCGGAAACCGTTCTGCTGAACCTGATGCGCGGTTCCGGCATCAAGGGAGCAAGCGGCATGCAGGGCTGCACCCGGTTGGGAACCAAAGTGCTGATTCGGCCGCTGCTGGACGTGCCGCGTGAGGCGATCCTCGCCTATGCCGCGGCTCACCGGTTGTCATGGATCGAGGACGAATCCAATCTGGACGAGAAACTGCGGCGCAATTTCATTCGGCGCCAGGTGGGGCCGCTGCTTGCGACCCGCTTCCCGCGCTGGCGCGAGGGCTTGGGGCGTGCGGCGCGCCTGTTTGGCTCCGCGCTTGCGGACGAGAGAGCCCTGTTGCGCGAGGCTTTGGCGTCAGGCGGCCTGCGCGCGCCGAGCGAACGCAAGCTCATGGAGATGCTGCGTCAGATCTCCGGCGCGCGTCACGACTCCCGGGTCGCGATCGCGCACGACGGGGCGCTGCTGCGTATGTACCGCGGTACGCCCGTGCTCGATACGCGCGTGCCGGCAGGCGAGTTCAAGCCGCGGGTCTGGAACGGGGAGCGCTCTTTGAGCTTTTCCGCACTGGGCGGGACGCTGCATTTTCTGCGCAGGCACGGCGAGGGCATCGACGCGTCGCGCCTCGCAGAAAAAGTAGTGACGATTCGTTTGCGCGGCGGCGGCGAGCGGCTGCAGCTTGATCCGCGTCGCCGGCACCGCACGCTCAAGAACCTGTTTCAAGAGGCCGGCATCGCGCCCTGGGAGCGCACGCGGCTGCCATTGCTGTTCTGCGGCGCGGACCTCGTCTGGGCGGCCGGGCTGGGCGTTCAGGCGGCCTATGCGGCAAACGCGGGCCGCCGCGGCATCCTTCCCGAGTGGCGCCCCATCCCGGCGCAGGGCCGGGTCCTCAAGGCCAGGCGAGGGTCTTAAGCCTTTGTTTTTGCTTGGTTCGCTGATTATTGGATGGTATACTGCCAGGTTCACCTGACAATCGGTTTTTGTGGGCTGGGCTTACTTGTGGGCTTATTCTTGCCCGTTTCTTTTTCCTCGGTTCAATCGCGGGTTTTTCCAGGGGGCGGTAAATGGCAGTGGAACGGACCTTGTCCATCGTTAAGCCGGACGCGGTTAAGAAGAACGTAATCGGCCGGATCTGTGCGCGCTTTGAGGCGGCGGGTTTGAAGATCGTCGCCGCCCGCATGCTGCATCTGTCCCAGGCGCAGGCGGAAGGGTTCTACGCGGTGCACAGAGCGCGCCCGTTTTTTCGCGATCTGGTCGATTTCATGACTTCCGGTCCGGTCCTGATTCAGGTCCTGGAAGGCGACGGCGCGATCGCACGCAACCGCGAGTTGATGGGCGCCACGGACCCCCGCAAGGCCGCCAAGGGCACCCTACGCGCCGATTTCGCGGATTCGATCGACGCCAACGCGGTGCACGGCTCCGATGGCGAAGACACGGCGCGCGCGGAAATTGCTTACTTTTTTCCGAGCTGCGAGGTCTTCTCGCGCTGAACCCAGTCGCATCAAGGGGCCTTGCGGGAACGCTATGACGGACGACTCCTCCATGCTTCCAAATCTGATCGGCTTCGACCAGGACGCGATGAACCGGTTTTTCGCGGACATCGGCGAGAAGCCGTTTCGCGCCCGCCAACTCGTGCGCTGGATCCACCAGCGCGGCGTTTCCGATTTTCGCGCCATGAGCGATCTTGCGCTTGTCCTGCGGGAGCGCTTGCCGGGACTGGCCTCGATCTCGACGCCGCCCGTGGTGCGCGACCACCGCGCGGCGGACGACACGCGCAAGTGGCTGCTCCAGGTCGACCCCGGCAATGCGATCGAGACAGTCTTCATACCGGACCGCGCCCGCGGCACGCTGTGCGTATCCAGCCAGGCGGGCTGCGTGCTCGACTGCGAATTCTGCTCGACCGGCAAGCAGGGATTCAACCGCAATCTGACCAGCGCGGAAATCGTCGGCCAGCTCTGGCTCGCCTCCCGGCTGCTCGCCAGCCCCGCTCAGCCGGGCCGCATCATTACGAACGTGGTGTTCATGGGAATGGGCGAGCCGCTGCTTAACCTGGACGAGATCATACCGGCGCTGCGTCTGATGCTGGATGATTTCGCCTATGGCCTGTCGAGAAGGCGCGTCACGGTGTCCACCTCCGGCGTCATCCCCGGCATGGACAGGCTGCGCGATGAGTGCCCGGTGGCGCTTGCCGTGTCGCTGCACGCCCCGAACGACGAGCTGCGCGACCGGCTGGTGCCGATCAACCGCAAGTATCCGCTTGCCGATCTGCTGGCGGCCTGCCGACGCTACCTGGAGAAGGCGCCGCGCGATTTCATGACATTCGAATATGTGATGCTGGACGGCGTCAACGACAGCGTCCAGCACGCCCGGCAGCTCCTGAAGATCGCGGACAGGGTGCATTCGAAGTTCAATCTGATTCCGTTCAATCCTTTCCCCGGTTCCGGCTTGCGGCGCTCGCCCGCGGACACCGTGCGGCGCTTCACGGAGATCCTGCAGCGTGGCGGCGTCACCGTGACGACCCGCAGGACGCGCGGCGACGACATCGACGCGGCCTGCGGCCAGCTTGCCGGTGACGTGGCCGATCGCACGCGGCGCAGCGCCGGACGGGTAGTTCCGATCCATGAGATTCGCGCATGAAGCGCGCGCGGCAAGCGGAGATTCGCGCATGAAGCACGCGCGCAACTGGGGTGGGCTGATGAAGCGAGTGTTGGGGCTGACGATGGTGAGCCTGCTGGCGGCGTGCGCGGGGCAGCCGAGCGCCACATTTGCGCCGAGTGCGGAGAGCGCGTCGATCGTCGGCGAGGTTGGCGATCCGCGCAACCGCGCGCGGGTGCACGCGGAACTCGCGCTGTTGTATTACAGCCGCGGCGCCATGGCGGTCGCGCTGGAGGAGTTGCGCATCGCGGCCGCGGCGGACCCGGCCTATGCGCAGACCTACAGTTTGTTCGGCATCGTGTACATGGAACTGCGCGAGAACGCGCTCGCGCAGGCGAATTTCGAGCGCGCCCTCCAGCTTTCCCCGAACGACTCCGATATCAGCCACAATTACGGCTGGTTCCTGTGCGAAACCGGCAAGGAAAAGGAATCGATCAGCTACTTTCTGCGCGCGATCCGCAATCCGCTTTACGGTTCGCCGGCGCGTTCCTATTCGGCGGCCGGACGATGCGCCATGCGCATGAACAATCTGGCGGACGCGGAAGAGTTCCTGCAGCGCGCCCTGAAGCTCGATGCGGACGACCCCGGGGCCCTTCTGCAGCTGGCGCAGATCCGCTATCGTCAAAATCGCCACGACGATGCGCGTGGCCTGACGCTGCGCCACAACCGCCTGGTCAATCCCTCCGCGGAGTCGCTGTGGCTGGCGCTGCGCATCGAGCGCCGGCTTGGCCAGCGGGTCGCCGAGAACAGCTTCGCCACGCAATTGCGGCGCAACTTTCCGGACTCGAGGGAATTCCAGTCGCTGCAGCGCGGCGAATACGACTGAGGGCATGGCACAAGACCAAATCGTGGCGGCGCACGAGAACGCGGCACGCGAACCGGATACCGTGGATTCGGTGGGTTCGATGCTGACGCGCACTCGCGCGGCGCAAGGGCTCACGCTCGCGGAGGTCGGCAACAAGCTGAAGTTTGCAGTGCGCCAGATCGAGGCGCTGGAAGCGGATCGTTTCGATGCCTTGCCGCGCGGCACCTTCCTGCGCGGCATGGTGCGCGGCTACGCGCGCCTGCTGGAAATAGATCCGGAGCCGCTGCTGTCGCGAATCGCGGACCAGATCAATCTGCCGGAAGCCGAGCAGCTTGCGGCCCGCTACAACGAACCGGTGCCGTTTTCGGATTCCAGCAAGCGTCTTAACATCGTCTATGCGGTGCTTTCGCTGGCGGTATTGGTCATCGCCGGCGTGGTCGCGTTCGAATGGGGCGCCTCGCGCGGCAAGCCCTCGGACGGCGCCGCCGCCGCGCACCCGCCTGCGGTCGAGATTCCTGCGGCGCCGCCGCAGCAGGGAGCGCCGCCGGCGGCAATGGCAGCGCCGAATCAGGCGCCGGCGTTGCAGACCGAGGCGCCGCCCGGCAACGACACAACCCGGTTGGCGCCGGGCCGGCCGGAGGCGGGCCGCGCCGCGGCACCGGCAAAGCGGACCGGCAACGAAAGCCTGGTGCGTTTCAGGTTCGAGCGCGATTCCTGGGTTCATGTCGTGGACGGATCGGGACAGGTGCTCATGTCGCAGCTGAATCCGAGAGGCACGGAAAATTCGGTGCAGGGCCGGCCGCCGCTCTCACTTGTGATCGGCAATGCGCAGCACGTCCGGGTGCTTTTCCGGGGCGAGCCGGTCGATCTCGCGCCGCACATCAAGGTCGAGGTGGCGCGGTTTACCCTTCCCTAGTCCCATCGCACCCGGCCGCAGCTTTGCTACGAAGCGCAATCAACCCATGACGAGTTCAGTGTTCGGCATTACTCGAAGATCCTCGCGCCGCGTGACGGTGGGCCATGTCGCGCTCGGCGGCGGCGCGCCGATCGTGGTGCAGTCCATGACCAACACCGACACCGCCGATTGCGAGGCGACCACGCGCCAGGTATATGAATTGTGGCTGGCCGGGTCGGAGCTGGTGCGCATTACCGTCAACACACCCGAAGCGGCGGCACAGGTCGCGCCGATCCGGGAGCGGCTGGATGCCATGGGATGTGCCGTTCCGCTGGTGGGCGATTTCCACTTCAACGGCCACCGCCTGCTGAAACAGTTTCCGGAGTGCGCGCAGGCACTTGCGAAATTCCGCATCAACCCGGGCAACGTCGGGCGCGGCGACAGGCATGACGAGCAGTTCGCAACCATGATCGAATGCGCCATCCGCTACGGCAAAGCGGTGCGTATCGGCGTCAACTGGGGCAGTCTCGACCAGGACCTGCTGGCGAGGCTGATGGACGAGAATGCCGTCCGCGCGAAGCCCATGAGCGCCGCGGCGGTGATGCACGAGGCGCTGATCCGCTCCGCGCTCGATTCGACGGAACTTGCGGTGCGAATAGGCTTGCCGGCCGATCGCATCGTGATCTCCTGCAAGGTGAGCGGCGTGCAGGATCTGATCTCCGTTTACCGGGAACTGGCGCGGCGCTGCGACCATGCGCTGCATCTCGGGCTCACGGAAGCGGGCATGGGTTCGAAGGGCATCGTCGCCTCGAGCGCGGCCATGGCGGTGCTGCTGCAGGAAGGCATCGGCGATACGGTCCGCGTGTCGCTTACGCCGGAACCGGGCGGGGAGCGCACTCGCGAGGTGATCGTGGCGCAGGAACTCCTGCAGACGATGGGGCTCAGGGCATTTACGCCGCTGGTGACCGCCTGTCCGGGCTGCGGGCGGACCACCAGCACCTACTTCCAGGAACTCGCCGACAAGATCCAGAGTTTTCTGCGCGCCCAGATGCCCGCCTGGCGCGGTAGCTACCCGGGCGTGGAGGAGATGCGCGTCGCGGTGATGGGCTGCGTGGTGAACGGGCCGGGCGAGTCGAAGCACGCGAATATCGGCATCAGCCTTCCCGGAACGAACGAGTATCCGGTCGCGCCGGTCTATGTGGACGGCGCCAAGACAGCGACCCTGAAAGGCGGGCGCATTGCCGAGGAATTCCAGGCCATCGTTTCCGACTACGTGAAGCGCAACTATTCTCCCGGCGCCCAAGGCGGCAGGCCGCACGCCGTGCGCCTCGGCGAAATACCCATCAAGGCCGTGAGCTAGCACCGGCGCCGCGGCAGGTCGCCGCCGCCCGGCGCCATGGCTCTACACCCCGGAAACTTCATGACAGCGGAACAAGAGGACGCGTGAGCAATACCCTGCAGGCCGTTCGCGGCATGAACGATGTATTGCCGGATGACGCCGGCGAGTGGCGCGCATTCGAGGGCATTGTCGAGCGCTGGCTGGCGCGCTACGGCTACCGCAACATCCGGATGCCGCTGGTCGAACACAGCCGGCTTTTCCGGCGCGCGATCGGCGAGGCCACCGACATCGTCGAGAAGGAGATGTACTCCTGGCGCGATGAATTGAACGGCGAGGACCTGACCTTGCGCCCGGAGGGCACGGCGTCGTGCGTCCGGGCCGCGATCGAGCACAACCTGCTTTACGACGGCGCGCAGCGGCTGTGGTATTCCGGACCCATGTTTCGCCACGAGCGCCCGCAAAAAGGCCGCTACCGGCAGTTTCACCAGTACGGCGTCGAGGCGCTCGGTTTCGCCGGCCCCGATATAGACGCGGAGCTGATCGTCATGTGCGCCGCCCTGTGGCGCGAGCTCGGCATCGAGGGCCTGAAGCTGGAATTGAACACCATTGGCAGCGCCGAAGAGCGCGCCGCCCACCGCGCGCAACTGATCGCCTATCTGGAGAACAATAACGAGCGCCTGGACGCAGACGCGCGGCGCCGGATGTACAGCAATCCGCTGCGCGTCCTGGATTCGAAGAACCCCATGGTGCGCGAAGTGCTCGCGCAGGCGCCGCTGCTCGGCGATTACATCGGCGAGGCTTCGCGCGCGCATTTTCAAACCTTGCAGGAACTCCTGGATGGCGCGGGCGTCGCGTTTCAGCTCAACCCGCGCCTGGTGCGCGGTCTGGACTATTACAACTTGAGCGTTTTCGAGTGGGTGTCCGATGCGCTCGGCGCGCAGGGAGCCGTGTGCGCGGGAGGGCGCTACGACGGGCTGTTCGCGCAGTTGGGCGGCAAAGCGGCGCCGGCTGCCGGCTTTGCGATCGGCTGCGAGCGTCTGATCGCGCTGTTTCGCGAATCCGGCCGCAAACCGGAACTCGACAGACCGGATGCCTATCTGGTGCACCAGGGCGGCGCGACGCTCGGTTATGCAATGAGCATCGCCGAGACGCTTCGCGCGCAGGGTTTTTCGGTCGTGGCCCATGCCGGGGGCGGCAGTTTCAAGTCGCAGATGAAGAAGGCCGACGCAAGCGGCGCCTGGATGGCGCTGCTGGTGGGCGAAGACGAACTCGCCGCGGCCTGCGTTTCCGTAAAATCGATGCGCAAGATCGGACCCCAGGAACGCATCGCGCGCGCCGACATCGCGCAAAGTTTCGCCGGGCTGCTGCGGCGGGCAAGGGAAGCATAGGCAAGGTGGTTACGAATCCGCCGGGGCATTGGGCTCCCCGGCATCCGGGCGGCATTGCATTCCGGGAACTGAGGGCGCATTCATGGCATACGATCTTGAAGAACAGGAACAACTGGCCGAACTGAAAGCCTGGTGGAAGGACTACGGCGGCATAGTCCTGCTGGTGCTGATCGCGGCGGCCGTGACGGCCGCGGGCTGGCGCGGCTGGCAGTGGTATCAGAACAATCAGGCCGTTCAGGCCGGCGCCCAATACGCCGCGCTGGTCAAAGCGGGGCAGGCGGGCGATGCCAAGGCCGTGAAGGAAACGAGCGGCGCCTTGCTCGAAAATTACCCGCGCACCCTGTACGCTTCCATGGGCGCGTTGGTCGCCGCGCGCGTGCTGTTCGACGCGGGCGACCTGAAGAACGCCAAGGCACAACTGGAATGGGTGGTGGCGAAGAGCAGATCGGCGGAAGTCCGCGATACCGCGCGGCTGCGTCTGGCGTCGGTCCTGCTCGATGAAAAGGCCTACGCCGAGGCGCTCAAAGCGCTGGAAGGCGAGCACGCGGAGAGTTTCGAGTCGCAGTATGCGGCAATGCGCGGCGACATCCTGCTGGCGAGCGGCAGGCGCGCCGAGGCGGGCAGCGCGTATCGCGCCGCGCTCGACAACGCCAAGAAGAACAACACCAGCCAGACCGCGTTTCATGAAAGCGTGCGCATGCGGCTCGATGCGGTGGGCGGGTGACCCGCATGGCGCTTGAACAGTCCGCTTCCGGGGTCTCGCCGCGCCTGCGGGCCTGCGTACTGACGCTGGCGCTCGCCTTGTCTGGCTGCGCCGACGTGAGCATGAATCCCATGGACTGGGTCGGCGGCAAGCCGGCCGGGCCGAAGCCCGCCGAACTGCCGCCTATCAGCAACCCCCATGCGGTCAAGCTGCTCTGGTCGGCCGGCGTCGGATCCGGCGACAGATACTCGTTCAGGCCCGTGCTGGTCGCAGACGGCGTTTACGCCGCCTCGCGCAACGGCGCGGTGGTCCGTCTCAATGCCGCGACGGGCCAGGTGCAATGGCGCGTCGAACTCGGGCGGCCGATTTCCGCGGGTGTCGGCGCCGGTGCCGCCGTGGTCGTGGTCGCATCGGAGGAGGGCGTGGTGTTCGCTCTGGACAGCGGAACCGGAAAGCTGCGCTGGTCGGCGCGCGTCTCGAGCGAAGTTCTGGCGCCCCCGGAAGTCGGGGAGGACCTGGTCCTGGTGCGCAGCGCCGACAGCAGGATCTTCGCTTTCAACATCGAAGACGGCAAGCGCCGCTGGATTTATCAGCGGGCCGCGTCCACGCTGCTGGTGCGCACCCCGGCGGGTGCGGTGATCGCGGAGGGCCACGTCTATGCGGGATTCGCCGGCGGCAAACTGCTTGCCATCGCGCTCGCAAATGGCGCCGTGCGCTGGGAAGCCACGGTCGCCGTGCCGCGCGGCACGACCGAGCTTGAGCGCGTGACAGACGTGGTCGGGCAGCCGGTCGTGCAGGGCCGCGAGGTGTGCGCGGTCGCCTATCAGGGACGGGTGGCCTGTTTCGATCTGCGCAACGGCGCGCCGGTTTGGGCGCGCGAGAGTTCTTCGCTTACCGGGGTGAGTCTGGATGCGCGCTACGCCTTTGTGAGCGACGAGCGTGGCTCGTTGCATGCCCTGGATCGAACCACCGGGCGCAGCCTCTGGAAGCAGGATCGGCTGGCGAACCGCCAGCTCTCGCTGCCCTTGCCGCTTGGGGCGGAAGTGGTTGTCGGTGACCTGCAGGGCTATGTGCACTTTGTGCAACGCGAAACGGGGACGTTTGTCGCGCGTCTTCCCACGGATGGAAGCCCGATACGCGCGGCGCCGCTGAAGATCCCGGCGGGATTCGTGGTTCAGACCCAGAACGGCGGCGTATTTGCGCTGTCCCCCTGATTCTCTGACTTCCTGAGCCAGTGCTGAATTGAAACCTGTCATCGCCCTCGTCGGGCGGCCGAACGTCGGCAAGTCGACCCTGTTCAACCGTCTGACCAGGACGCGCGACGCCATCGTGGTCGATGTGCCGGGCGCGACGCGCGACCGCCACTACGGCGAGGGCCGCATGGGGGAGCGCGGCTATCTGGTGATCGACACCGGCGGCCTCGAGCCGAGCGCCCAGGCCGGCATCTATGTGGAAATGGCGCGCCAGACGGAGCAGGCTATCGCGGAAGCCGATGCGGTGGTGTTCGTGGTCGATGCCAAGGCCGGGCTTACCGGGGCCGATCGCGAAATCGCCGCGCGGCTGAGAAAGCTGGGCGTGAAAGTGAAGATCGCGGCGAACAAGGCCGAGGGCGTTGCGAGCCATGCCGCGAGCGTGGAGTTCCACGAACTCGCCCTCGGCGAGCCGATCCCGATATCCGCCGCCCACGGCGAGGGCGTGCGCGAGCTGATCGATCGCGTGCTGGCGTCGTTTCCGGTTGAACCGGAGGGGGGATCGGCGGAGCGCGACGATCAGCCGCGCATCGCGATCGTGGGGCGGCCGAACGTCGGCAAGTCGACCCTCGTGAATGCGCTGGTCGGCGAAGAGCGCGTCATCGCGTTCGACCAGCCGGGGACGACGCGCGATCCGATCGAAGTGCCTTTCGAGCATGCCGGCCGGCCCTATACCCTTATAGATACGGCCGGCCTTCGGCGCCGCGGCAAGCAGGAAGAAGACATCGAGCGATTTTCCGTGGTGAAGACCCTGCAGGCGATCGAAGCGGCGAACGTCGCGGTACTCATGCTGGATGCGCAGGACGGCGTGACCGAGCAGGACGCGCACATCGCCGGCTACATCCTGGAGCGCGGCCGGGCCGTGGTGCTGGCGGTCAACAAGTGGGACGCGGCGGACGGCACGGCGCGCGAGCGCGTCAAGCGCGAGCTCGCCTGGAAACTGGATTTCCTTTCCTTCGCCGACTCGGATTTCATTTCGGCGAAGCACGGCAAGGGGCTCGGCGCTCTGATGAAATCGCTCGATCTCGCCTATGCGTCCGCGGTGGCCAAACTGTCGACCCCGCGGCTGACGCGCGCGCTGATCGCGGCGGTGGAGCGCCAGGCGCCGCCGCGAAAAGGCCTGATACGGCCGAAGCTGCGCTACGCGCACCAGGGCGGCAGGAACCCGCCCTGCATCATCATCCACGGCAATGCGCTGCAGCACGTGCCCGACAGCTACAAGCGCTACCTCGAGGGGTATTTCCGCAAGGCGTTCGAGTTGCGCGGCACGCCGATGTCGATAGAGTTCCGCACCGGGCGCAATCCGTTCGAGCGGCCAAGGGGGCCGTAGGGGAGCTGATTGGAATAAATAGTAACGTATATGTTACTATGTTACCGAACCTGAAAATAGTAACATATATGTTACTGTACGCCGTGCGAGATAATTTTCAACCTGGATGGGTTCAACGAGTAACCGCGCGTAATGCGGCGTGGTTGCAGTGAGTGAGAATGGACAGAAGATTCCCGAGCGACATTCACCTCGCCTCACATGGCCGGATCGTCACTTCGATGCGCCTGTCTTCCGGCAAGGCCTGGCCGTGGATGCTGGGCGTACTAGTGTTGGCCGGAGGACTCGCGCTGTGGCAATGGAAATTTCAGGACTCTGCGACGCCTCGACAGGCGGCCCAAGAGGCGGCAGCCGGCGCTTCCGGCGCCCCCGGGCCGGGCGGGCGCCGCTTCGGCGGGGCGCGGGCGGTGCAGCCGGTTTCGGTGCAGCGCGCGCGCCTGCAGGATGTCCGGGTTACGGTGAATGCGATCGGCAGCATCGCGGCGTCGAACACGGCGATCGTGCGCGCCCAGGTGAGCGGCGTGCTGCAGAGCCTCGATTTCCAGGAGGGCCAGCAAATCCAGGCCGGCCAGTTGCTCGCGCAGATCGATCCGCGGGCCTACCAGGCGAGCCTCGCCCAGGCCGAAGGCGCCCTGGCCCGCGACAGGGCGCAGCTCGACAACGCGCGCATCGATGTTGCGCGCTACCGCGACCTGCTGGCGAAAGACGCCATCCCCAGGCAGCAGCTCGACACCCAGGAAGCGCTGTTGCGCCAGCTCGAGGGCACGGTCAGGCTTGATCAGGCCGCGGTGGACAACGCGCGCTTGCAGCTTTCGCATACGCGCGTCACGGCGCCGATTGCCGGGCGCGCGGGCCTGAAGCAGGCCGATCTCGGCAACATGGTGCAGCCATCGGATGCGAACGGCATCGTCACCATCGCTCAGACGCGGCCGAGCGCGCTGCTCTTTGCCGTGCCGGCCGCCCAGGTGCCGCAGATCGCGGCCAGACTCAAGGCGAACAAGCCCCTGCCGGTCGAGGCCTGGGATCGCAGCGGGACGACGCGCCTCGCGGCGGGCCGCGTGGCGACGCTGGACAATGCGATCGACGCCAGCACCGACACCGTCAAGGTCAAGGCCCTGTTCGCGAACACCGACGACGCGCTGTTCCCCAATCAGGCGGTGAGCGTGCGTCTGCAGCTCGACGTGCTGGAGAACGTGCTCGCCGTGCCCCAGCCGGCGGTGTTGCGCGGTGCGCAGGGTTTCTATGTCTACGTGGTCAACCCAGACGGTTCGGTGAGTACGCGCGTGGTGACGCCGGGCGCCGTGGACGGCGAGTGGATCGCGATCCAGGGCCGCATCGAGCCGGGGGAAAGGGTGGTCATCGACGGCGTCGACCGCTTGCGCGAGGGCGCGCGCGTGGAGGTGATCGCCGCGGACCCGAAGCAGCGCGCCGGCGCCGAACTGCCCGCCGGTGCGCGGCGCGGCAGAGGCGGCGCGGAGAGCAAGGCAGGCGCAAAGGGAGATGCCAAAGGCGGAAGTGCCGCCGGCAGCGGCGCAGCGGACAGTCCGGCCGGCGAGCGCCCGCGCTGGATGGACCGGATGCCTCCGGAGGTCGCGGAAAAGCTGAAAGGCATGACGCCGGAGGAGCGCAAGGCCTGGTTCATGAAACGGCGCGAAGAGCTCTTCAAGCAGGGCGGCGCTGCAAAATAGGCATCGCGCCAGTGGCCGCGCCATGAACCCGTCGCGCATCTTCATCGAACGCCCGGTCGCGACATCGCTGCTGATGCTCGCGATCCTGCTATCCGGTCTGCTCGCCTACCGGCTGCTGCCTTTGTCGGCGCTGCCCGAGGTCGACTACCCGACGATCGAAGTCACCACCCTGTACCCCGGCGCCAGCCCCGAGGTGATCTCCACCGGTGTCACCGCGCCGCTGGAACGCCAGTTCGGGCAGATGCCCGGCCTGAGCCAGATGACCTCCCGAAGTTCGGGCGGCGCCTCGGTGATCACGCTGCGCTTTTCGCTCGCGCTGCCGCTCGATGTCGCGGAGCAGCAGGTGCAGGCGGCGATCAATTCGGGCAGCAATCTGCTGCCGAACGATCTGCCGATGCCGCCGATCTACAGCAAGATCAACCCGGCCGACGCGCCCGTGCTGACGATCGCGGTGACCTCCCCATCGCTGCCGGTGATCAAGGTGCACGACCTGGCGGAGAACCGCCTGGCGCCGAAACTCTCGCAGGTGGACGGCGTGGGTCTGGTGAGCATCGCGGGCGGGCGGCGTCCCGCGGTGCGCATCCAGGCCAATCCCCAGACGCTGGCCTCGCTCGGGCTTTCGCTGGAGGACGTGCGCGGCGCCATCCTCGCTTCGAACGTCAACCAGGCCAAGGGCGGCTTCGACGGCGCCCAGCGCGCCTCCAGCATCGATGCCAACGACCAGCTGCGCTCGGCGGCCGAATACCGGAACCTGATCATCGCCTGGAAGAACGGCCGCCCGCTGCGCCTCGGGGAGGTGGCGGGAATCGTGGACGATGCGGAGAACCTGCGCCTTGCCGCATGGTCGGACCGCATTCCCGGCATAATCCTGAACGTGCAGCGCCAGCCCGGGGCCAACGTGATCCAGACCGTGGAGCGCGTCAAGGCGCTGCTGCCCGGGCTGCGCGCCGCGCTGCCCGCCTCCGTTGACGTGCAGGTGATCGCCGATCGCACCACGACCATCCGCGCCTCTGTGGACGACACGCAGTTCGAATTGCTGCTCGCGGTGGCCCTGGTGGTGATGGTGATCTTCCTGTTCCTGCGCAGCGCGAGCGCCACCGTGATTCCGAGCGTGGCGGTGCCGCTCTCCCTGGTGGGCACCTTCGGCGTGATGTATCTCGCCGGGTTCTCGATCAACAATCTCACCTTGATGGCCCTGACCATCTCGACCGGTTTCGTGGTCGACGACGCCATCGTCATGATCGAGAACATCGCGCGCTTCGTCGAAGAGGGCGATCCGCCGCTGCAGGCGGCGCTCAAAGGCTCGAAGCAGATCGGCTTCACCATCATTTCGCTTACCGTGTCGCTGATCGCGGTGCTGATACCGCTGCTCTTCATGGGCGACGTGGTGGGCCGCCTGTTCCACGAGTTTGCGATCACGCTCGCCGTGGCGATTCTCATCTCTGCGCTGGTCTCGCTCACGCTGACGCCGATGATGAGCGCGCGCCTGCTGCGCCCGGAGCGCAGCCGCAGGCACAGCCGCCTGGGCGCATGGAGCGCGGCCGCCTTCGAGCGCCTGGTGGCGCGCTACGGCCGCATGCTCGACTGGGTGCTCGACCGCCCGGCCGCGACGCTGCTGGTGTTCGCGCTCACGCTGGTACTGACCGGCGCGCTCTACATTTACATTCCCAAGGGCTTCTTTCCGCTGCAGGACACGGGGCTGATCCAGGTCATTACCGAGGCCACGCAGACCACCTCGTTCGAGGCCATGGCGGAGCGGCAGCAGGCGCTCGCCGACGCGATACTGCAGGACCCGGACGTCGAGCACCTGTCGTCCTATATCGGTGTGGACGGATCCAACCCGACCCTGAACACCGGGCGCATGCAGATCACGCTCAAGCCCTTCGCTGAGCGCCGCTCCTCCGCGCAGGAAATCATCCGCCGACTCGCGGAGTCGACCTCGCATGTGCCGGGGATCGCGGCCTATATGCAGCCGGTGCAGGACCTCACCATAGAAGATCGCATTTCCAAGACCCAGTATCAGTTCTTGCTCAGCTCGCCGGATTCCGCCGAGCTGGCTGCGGCCACGGAGCGGCTGCTCGAGCAGATGAGAGCGCTGCCGCAAATCGTCGATGTCGCGAGCGACCTGCAGAACCGGGGCCTGCAGGCCTATGTGCAGATCGACCGCGAGGCCGCGGGGCGGCTTGGGGTGAGCGTCGCCGCGATCGATGCCGCCCTGTACAACGCGTTCGGGCAGCGGCTGGTCTCCACCATCTATACCCAGTCGAGCCAGTACCGGGTGGTGCTTGAGGTGGCGGCGGAGTTCCGCCGCGGCGCGCGCGCGCTCAGTGCCCTGTACGTGCCGGGCAGCACAGTCGGCGCGAACGGCGTCGCGACCACCATCCAGGTGCCGCTCGCCTCGCTGGCGCGGATCGTCGAACGGCCGGCGGCGCTCGCAATCAACCACGTCGCGCAGTTTCCCGCCGCCACGGTGTCCTTCAATCTCGCGCCGGGGGCGTCGCTCGGCAGCGCCGTGGACGCGATCAAGGCCAGGGAGGCGGAGCTGAACCTGCCGCTCAGCGTGGAAACGAGTTTCCAGGGTGCGGCTGAGGCTTTCCGCGCCTCCCTGAGCAGCACGCTGCTGCTGATCCTTGCGGCGGTGGTCACCATGTACATCGTGCTCGGCGTGCTTTACGAGAGCTACATCCACCCGGTGACGATTCTGTCCACCCTGCCTTCGGCGGGCCTGGGCGCACTGCTCGCGCTGCTGGCGGCCGGCCAGGACCTGGGTGTGGTCGGCATCATAGGCATCGTCCTGCTGATCGGCATCGTCAAGAAGAACGCGATCATGATGATCGACTTCGCGCTGCAGGCCGAACGCGCGCAGGGCCTGGAGCCGAGGGCTGCCATTCACCAGGCCTGCCTGATCCGCTTCCGGCCTATCGTGATGACGACCCTGTCGGCGCTGTTTGCCGCCCTGCCGCTGATGCTCGGCGGCGGCGCGGGTCACGAGCTGCGCCAGCCGCTCGGCGTCACCATGGTGGGCGGGCTGATCGTCAGCCAGTTGCTGACGCTGTTCACCACGCCGGTGATTTATCTTTACTTCGCGCGCCAGGCGCAGCGCCTGCGCGAACGGCGCAGTGCGGCCGCGGCCGCACTATGAATATCTCGGCATGAACATCTCGGCGCCCTTCATCGCGCGCCCGGTGGCCACCACGCTGCTCACGCTCGGCGTGGCGCTCGCCGGCGTCCTTGCCTATCCCCTGCTGCCGATCGCGCCGCTGCCGCAGGTGGATATCCCCACCATCGCGGTGAGCGCCGCGCTGCCCGGCGCCAGCCCGGAGACCATGGCCGCGACGGTGGCCACGCCGCTCGAACGCGCGCTCGGCGCCATCGCCGGCGTGAACGAAATCACTTCGCGTTCGTCCCTCGGTGCGACCAGCATCATTTTGCAGTTCGACTTGAATCGCGATATCAACGGCGCGGCGCGCGACGTCCAGGCGGCGCTTAACGCGGCGCGCAAACTGCTCCCCACCGGGCTGCCGAGCAATCCGAGCTATCGCAAGGTCAACCCGGCCGATGCGCCGATCATGATCCTGGTGCTCACCTCCAGCACGCTGTCGCGCGGCCAGATGTACGACGCCGCATCGACGGTGCTGGCGCAGCGCCTGTCGCAGGTCGAGGGCGTCGGCCAGGTCACCGTGGGCGGCGGCGCACTGCCGGCGGTGCGCGTCGAGCTGAATCCGGACAAGCTCGCGGGCAAGGGCATCGCGCTCGACAGCGTGCGCCTCGCCCTCACCACAACCAACGCCAACCGGCCCAAGGGCGCGCTCGAGGAGGACGGCCGCTACTGGCAGATCGGCGCCAACGACCAGGCACGCACCGCTGCCGAGTACGCGCCGGTCGTGCTCGGCTACCGGGACGGCGCGGCGGTGCGCCTGCGCGATGTCGCGGAGGTGCTCGATTCGGTGCAGGACGTGCGCAATTACGGCGCCGCCAACGGCAAGCCGGCGATCCTGCTGTTGCTGCAGAAGGAACCCGGCGCGAACATCATCGAAACGGTGCGGCGCGTGCGCGAAATCCTGCCGCGCCTGCAGGCCTCCATTCCGCAGGCCATCGAGGTGAACGTGATCAGCGATCGCACCCCCACCATCCGCGCCTCGCTGCGCGCGGTGGAGCAGGCGATGGCGATCGCCATCGGGCTGGTGATCCTCGTCGTGCTGCTGTTTCTGCGCAACTGGCGCTCGGCGCTGCTGCCCGCCGTCGCGGTTCCGGTATCGCTGGCCGGCACCGTCGGCGTGATGTATCTGTGCGGCTTCAGCCTGGACAACCTGTCGGTCATGGCGCTCACGGTGGCGACAGGATTCGTGGTCGATGATGCCATCGTGGTGCTGGAAAACATCACGCGCCACATCGAGCGCGGCCGCGCGCCGCGCGAGGCGGCGCTCAAGGGCGCAAGGGAAATCGGTTTTACGGTTGTGTCCATGAGCCTGTCACTGGTGGCCGTGTTCATACCGATTCTGTTCATGGGAGGCGTGGTCGGCCGCCTGTTCCGCGAATTCGCGGTGGTGCTCTCGGCCGCGATCCTGGTGTCGATGCTGGTTTCGCTCACAACCACCCCGATGATGGCAGCCGCGTTGCTGGCGCCGCGCCAGGCGAAGCGCACGCGGCGCGGCGTGTCGCTGTGGCTGGCGCGCGCGAATCGCGCAGCGGCGCGCGCCTACCGGCGCACGCTGATTTGGACGCTGCGCCACCAGCCGGTCGCGCTGCTTTCTCTGCTTGCCGTCGTGGCATTGAACGTCTACCTCTACGTGACGATCCCGAAGACTTTCTTTCCGCAGCAGGACACGGGCGTGATCGTGGGCGGCGTGCAGGCCGACCAGGGGAGTTCGTTCCAGATCATGCGCCTGCGGCTGGACCGCTTCATGGAGATTCTGCGCGCCGACCCGGCGGTGAGAAACGTGAACGGATTCACCGGCGGCGGGCAGCGTAATTCGGCCAATTTCTTCATCCCCCTCAAGCCGCTGGCCGAGCGCGGGATCGCGGCCGACGCGGTGGTGGCGCGCCTGCGCGAGCAGTTGTCGCACGAGCCGGGGGCGAACCTGTTCCTGGTCCCGGTGCAGGACATCCGCATCGGCGGGCGGCAGGCGAACGCGCAGTACCTGTACACATTGCAGGCGGATGACCTCGATGTGCTGCGCACCTGGGAGCCGCGCGTGCGCAACGCGCTGTCGCAACTGCCAGAGCTCGCCGACGTCAATACCGATCAGCAGGACCGCGGCATGCAGACCTCGCTGGTCATCGACCGCGACGCGGCGGCGCGCCTGGGCGTCAGCATGAGCACCATCGACAGCACGCTGAACGACGCGTTCGGCCAGCGCCAGGTGGGCGTGATCTACAACCCGCTGAACCAGTACCGCGTGGTGATGGAGCTTGCGCCGGAGTACCTGCAGAGTCCCGAAACGCTCAAGCGGCTCTATCTGACAGGCAGGACGGGCGCGCAGGTGCCGCTCGCGGCGTTTGCGCGCGTGGAAACGACCAATACGCCGCTCTCGGTGAACCACCAGAGCGGGGCGCCTGCCTCCACCATCAGTTTCAATCTTCCGCCGGACGTGTCGCTCTCGCAGGCCACCGGCGCCATAGACGGTGCGATGGGCGAGCTCGGCGTGCCGGTATCGGTACGCGGGGCTTTCCAGGGGACGGCCAACGCCTTTCAGCGCTCGCTGTCCTCGCAGCCGCTGCTGATCGCCGCGGCCATCGTCGCCATCTACCTCGTGCTGGGCATTCTTTACGAGAGCCTGGTCCACCCGGTCACCATCCTGTCGACCCTGCCCTCGGCGGGCGTCGGCGCGCTGCTGGCGCTGCTCTTGTTCCGCACGCAGTTTTCGATCATCGCGTTTATCGGCGTGATCCTGCTGATCGGCATCGTCAAGAAGAACGCCATCATGATGATCGATTTCGCGATCGCGCGGCAGCGCGCCGGCCAGGCAAGCGCCGCGGCCGCGATCTTCCGCGCCGCCCGGTTGCGGCTGCGGCCGATCCTGATGACCACTTTTGCCGCCATATTCGGCGCTGTGCCGCTCGCGCTCGGCACCGGCGATGGCGCGGAACTGCGCCAGCCGCTCGGCATCGCCATCGTCGGTGGGCTGATCCTGAGCCAGTTGCTTACCCTGTATACAACGCCGGTGGTGTTCGTCCTGATGGAGCGGCTGCGCCTCGGACGGCGGCGCGCCCGCCAGGGCGCGGCCGTTGCGCCCGGCGCGGCGGCAGGGGACCGGATCGTTTCATGACGACTACGCGTCACACGCTCCTCGCGCTGGCCGCCTGCCTGCCGCTCGCTGCGTGCACGACTGCCGGCGTCCCGACCCCAGCGCCGGTCGCGGCCCCCGCGCAGTTCAAGGAAACCGGCCTGTGGCAGCGCGCCGCCGCCACAGCGGCCGCTCCCGTGCCCGACGAATGGTGGATCCTGTTCAAGGACCCGGTGCTGGACGACCTGCAGCGCAGGCTCGTCATCGGCAACGAGAGCCTGAAGTTGTCGGTAGCGAAGGTTGCCGGCGCGCGCGCAGCCTATGAGGCCAGCCGCAGCGCGCAGCAACCCACGCTGTCCGCCGGCTTGTCGGCTACGCGCAGCGCGAGTCCTGCGGCGAACAGCAACGCGGGGAACCCGGGCAACAGCGTCGCGCTCTCGGCCGCGGCTGGCTGGGAGCTCGATTTGTGGGGCCGGCTCTCGCTCGCAAGCAGCGGCGCGCAGGCGTCGCTGCAGGCGAGTGTGGATGACCTCGCGGCGGCACGCTTGTCAGCGCAGGCGCTGCTCGCGCAGACCTACTTCTCGCTGCGCGCGGCCGAGGCGCAGATTTCCCTGCTGGAGCGCAGCGTCGCTGCCTATCAGCGTTCGCTCGATCTGACGCAGATTCGCTATGACGGCGGCGTCGCATCGCGCAGCGACGTGCTGCAGGCGCAGACGCAACTCGGAAGCGCCCAGGCGCAGCTTGCGGAGTCGAACGCGCAACGCGCGCAGCTGGAGCATGCCATCGCGGTGCTGCTCGGCCTGCCGCCGTCATCGCTTGGATTGGAACGCAGTGCATCGCTGCCGGCGGCGCCCACCGTGCCGGTGACGCTGCCTGCCACATTGCTGGAGCGCCGCCCCGACATTGCCGCTGCCGAACGCCGGGTCGCCGCGGCCTACGTGCAAATCGGGGTTGCCGACGCGGCGTTCTTTCCAGCGCTCACATTGTCTGCCGGCCTGGGCTATCGGAACTCCGCCCTGGCCGACCTGGTCAGCGCGCCGAACCTGTTCTGGTCGCTCGGCTCGTCCCTGGCGCAGGCGATATTCGACGGCGGGCAGCGCCAGTTCTCGAGCGCACAGGCGCGCGCGTCGGCCGACCAGGCAACGTCCGTGTATCGCCAGACGGTGCTGACAGCGCTGCAGGAGGTGGAGGACAACCTGGTGCTCGGCGACCAGTTGCAGCGCGAGGCCCGGTTCCAGCAGGAGGCCGTGCAAGCCGCGCAGCGCAACCTGGAGATTGTGCTCGACCAGTACCGCGCCGGCACCGTGAGCTACCTGAGCGTCGTCATCGCGCAGAATGCGGCGCTAACCAGCGAAAGCAGTTTGCTGAGCGTGCGCAGTCGCCAGCTTGCGGCGGTCAATCAACTGCTCAAGAACATCGCCGGACGCTGGGATCCGCGGTAGCCGGGCCTGGATGCGCCGGCAGCGAGCCCGATATTCGGCGGTTTGGGAAAAGTTAGGAACATATATGTTACTGTACGCCGTGCGAAAGCATGGGGTTCCAGCGGCTGCGAACCCCGCCCGGCAACTGTCGCTCCAGCCGGAAGCAACCGGAGCAGCCGTGGAGGCAACGAAGCGGCCGGAGTCTTTGGTGTAAAGGGTCAGAGTAGGTGACGCTGCGAGCGTGCAGGCCCTAATGCGAGTGAACGCTGAGCAGGCCTCGAAAAGTGTAATGTGGAAGCCGGTCCGGCGGTAACACGGGGAAGGCGGAGATTCTTGGGGAAGCGAGCGAAGGGAGCACCCGAGGATTCCACCGGAGTATTGGCGAGGGCATGTACGAAAGAGGAAAGCCGCTGCAACACGGGAGGCCCTATTGCGCGGGATGCGTGAATCCGACCGGAGGAAGCCCGCGAGTACTTCGAGAGCATCCCGCACGCCGAGTTGATGAAATCGGTGGCGCGCCGGGTCGTTGACCGGCACATGCTGCATCTGATCAAGATGTGGCTGGTGGTGCCGGTGGAGGAGACCGACGACCGAAAGGGTCGGCAACAGACAAGCGCACAACCTACCCCGCCGCGTCACTTCTCGACTCTACATCATGGCTGGAATGCCGCGTTGACCGCCCCTGAACCAAGCATGACCGAAACACTGAACGCTGAAAAGAACGTCCTCGGCACGGAACTGCTGCCCTGCAGCTATGCGCCGCTCACCGGTTATTTTCGGGACGGCTGCTGCGCCAGGCGCGCCACCGAGGGCGTGGCGCACCTGGTATGCGTCAAGGTGAGCGCGGAGTTTCTCGAGTTCAGCAAGGCGCGCGGCAACGATCTGAGCACGCCGCGCCTGGAGATGCGATTTCGCGGCCTGCGGGAGGGTGATCGCTGGTGCCTGCACGTGCTGCGCTGGATCGAGGCCTGGGAGGCCGGGCGCGCGCCCAAGGTGGTGCTGGAGGCGACCAATCGGGCGGTGCTGAAGCTTGTGCCGCTGTCCGCCCTGAAGCGGCATGCGCTTGACGCGGGCTAGCCTGCGGCGGCGCCTCGCGGCGCTGTGCGCGAGCGCGGGCCTCGGCCTCGCCTCGTGCGCGGCGCAGACCATCCTCTATGAGCAGCGCGCGCCCGAGGGCACGGTCATCGTGGACCAGGACGCGAGCGGCATGCGCACGCTGCGTTTCGAGCATGGCGGGGCAAGGCAAAGCGTGGTCAAACCGGGCGACCCGGCGCACCTGGAACTTGCCTATGCGAGGGCCGCGCTGGTCGGGCTGGCGCTCGCCGGGAGGCGTGAACGCATGCTGATCGTGGGTCTCGGCGGCGGCAGCCTGCCGATGTTCCTGCGCCACTACTACCCGGAGGCGCAGATCGATGCCGTCGACATCAGCGCCCAGGTGGTGGACGTCGCGAAGCGCTATTTCGGCTTTCGCGAGGATGCGCGGATGCGCGTGCATGTCATGGACGGGCGGCGCTTCATGGAGCAGGCGCGCCCCGGGAGCTACGATCTGATCGTACTCGATGCCTTCGGCTCATCGAGCGTCCCCGCGCACCTCACCACACGCGAATTCCTGCTCGGCGTGCGCCGTGCGCTGGACCCGCGGGGTGTGGCGGTCGGCAACGTCTGGGGGCGCGGATTTAATCCTCTGTACGACGACATGCTGCGCACCTACCAGGACGTGTACGACGATCTGTATGTCGTATCGGCAGGCACGGACGTGAATAACATCCTGCTTGCGCTGCCGCGCGCCGAGCGCCTGACGCAGGCCGAGCTCGCCGCACGCGCGCAAGGCGTCGCGCTGGAACGGCGATTCCGCTACGACCTCGGCGCCATCGTGAACGCGGGTTTCCTGCGCGCAACGGAGCGTCTGTCCTCCAGCCGCGTGCTGCGCGACTGAGCGTGGTTCTGCGATGCGCTCCGTGAACCAGCAGATAGAATCGCGCCTCCGGCACCTGGATAGAAGGACCCCGCCATGGAACAGATCCAGGCCATCGATCAGGTCACTGCGACGGCGATCGATCTCGCGATGAAGTTCGGACCGCGGCTGAAAGTGCGCACGCTGCTGGCATAGGAAGGAGGCGCCCGCCGCCGAGCGGCATCCGAATACAGGATACAGAATATAGGAATATAGGAATACAGGAATACAGGAATACAGGAATACCGAGTACGGTAATACCGAATGCCGAATACGCAACCGGAAACGTCCGTGAAAATTCTCAAATATGCGCTGTATACCTTCGGCGGCCTGATCGCGCTGCTGCCGCGGTTCCGTTACGCGCTCGCCGATCGGGGTAGACGAAACCACCTGCGCGGTAGCGACGAAATCGTCCGCCGCGCAAGCGCTGCCGCCGATTTCGTCAGCGCTTAGACATGGGTGCGAAGTGGGGTGCGAAGTACCCCACGCGTCCCGGACTGGCCCGCGCGTGCCGGGCCCCGGTCATGCAGGCGCGGTCTTTCGCCGTCGCGTCTTGGCGGCAGCCCTGGCTGCGCTCGAGGAAGCCAGATGGAGATCCGAGACCATCAGCCTGCGCAGCAGCGGCGTCTTCTTGCTCTGATGGGCCTCCATACGCGTCAGCACGTCCCGCAGGAATCTCAGGGTTCTCAGAATATACGGCCCCTTGTTCAGCATGACGCACTCGGCCCGGCTCCCCATCGCCGCATCGGTCACCTCGGCACGCGATGGCATGCCTCCCTTGGCCAGCGACTCCAGGACCTGGGTGGCCCAGACAACCGGTATATGGGCGGCTTCGCACAACCATAGGATTTCTTCCTGCACCTCCGACAGGCGCTCGAACCCCACTTCGACACCCAGGTCCCCCCGAGCCACCATGACGGCAGCCAGCGGACGCCGCATCGTCGAGATCAGCAGCGCCGGCAGCTTGCTGAAGGCTTGGCGGGTCTCGATCTTCAGCACGATTCCCAGCCGGGCTGCATTGAGGCGCCGCAGTTCCGCCAGCAAGTCATTGATATCCTCTGGCCGCTGCACAAACGACATCGCCACCATGTCGCCGTGTCTGGCGATGAATGCCAGGTCCTCCCGGTCCTTGGCGGTTAACGCCGCCATCTTCAGATCGGTATCAGGCAGGTTGATGCCCTTCTCACCGCCCAGTTTTGCGGCACCGCCGATGATGCTTGCAATCTTCACTTGAAAGCTTTCCTTGCCGACCTTCCCTATCGCACCGGAAATCCTGCCATCGTCGAGAAACACGCGCTGCCCGGGATGTACGCTCCGGAAGACCTCGGGAAGCGTGCAGCTGACCACGGCATGCTTCGTCGTTCGACCCAGTTCATCGAGCACGGCTGGGCGCCCAGGGGCATCGCCCTTGACGATTTCGAGCAAGTCGCCGGAGCGCAACTGGATTGTCTCCGCGAGCGCCGGAAGCGCGGCCACTTGGTCGCGTGCTACCGTCCGGGCGCCGCGCCGCAGCGCGAGCCGCGTGCCCGGAACGACATAAGCCGTTTTTCTCGCTTCACACACGCAGCATGAGTCAGCGACGTCGATGACGCGCAAGCTGCGACGCCTGCCGCGTGCGTCCTCAAGGCGAATACGGTCACCGGCCCGCGCTTTCGCCACCAGCTTGCCTGCCACCGGAATCACCGTTTCTCCGCTTTGCGTTTCTTTCGGAGCGCTGCAGAACCGGATGCGAGCAGGCGCAAGCACTTTGCCGAGTTTGTTTCTGCTCGGCCGCCACTTCACCACGCGCGGTCCCGGCTGGATCGGCCCGGTCCGCGGTTTGGGCCCGGCGAGGTCGAACGAAATCAGGCATTGGCGGCCCAGTTTCCTCTCCGCGGCCCTCAGGTGATCCACCATCAGCCGCCACTCTGCCCGGCCGTCATGGGCGCAGTTGATACGCATGATGTTCATGCCCTGCTGCAGCAATTTCCGTATGAAGACAGGATCCGTCGCCGCTTCACTTGGCATGGTCACCATGATGCGGGCATTACGGCCGGGCGGACTGGGGCCCAGCATGGCAGCGGCGTGACGCGCGAGCTTCGCGCTGCCCTCCTCGATGGAGCAGGGCGCGGCCGGAATTGACCTGTCCCCGTCCTGCCTGGCGCACACCCGGCCCAGCACCTTCAGGACGGCATCCAGCGAGGCAAGCGTGTGCGCTTCCAAGCGCCCGAGCGAACTCACCCCGAGCATCGCCAGATCGTTCTGCAGCGCCCGGATGTCATGCTGCCGCACGGCGAGATAGTGCAACAGGTTGCGCACGCTTGCCTTTAGCGCAGGGAAGGTCGCCCGGATGACAGCCTCGAATTCCTGCTCGAGCGCCAGCGCGTCGCGACGCAATCTCTGCACTGCGCGTCGCGCGCGGGCCGCCGCCGCAATCCGCTTTTCGCCGGCGACGCTGAGCGCGATACGCTCCGCCCTGGTCATTCCCCGCGACGCCGCCACCATTGCACCGAGCCGCCGCTTCGCTGCGGGCCTCATGGAGAAAGCTCGTTGGTTCTCAGCGCAAGCCTGAACGTCTCGTCGCCGCTCGCAATCGGCCACGCAATCTCCACGGCAATCGACTGCATGATGCGTTCCAGTCCATCCTCCGACTGGGACACGCTGTAGTAGGGCTTCACGCTCAGGCGCGTTCGCGGTTCGAGTATCAGGGCCAGGCTGCCGCGCATGAACAAGTCTTCCAGCTTCACCTCATCGATGCCGGCCCAGCCGAATGCCTGGCCGAATCCCCCCTGGATCTCTCCCGCCACGACGTAGCGCCCGGCCACGCCGTCGCAACACGGCATCGCCACGGCCAACCGTGTACGGAATTCTCCGCCGGCAAAACCCTCGAGATGGTAGGTTGCTGTCATGCTGCTGCGCGTCAGCGCAATCTCCTTGCCGATACGCCCTCCGTGCAAGTTCGCCTCGAACGCAACGGCAATGCCCCCATGTGCCGCCGCGATTTCACAGTAGCTGTCCAGCGCTTCGGGGTCATGGTCATGCCGTGTGATTGCATCGCGCAGCATCGACTGCGTTTCCACATCGATCGCGGCATCTGCGGATGTGACGGCGTGCTTGAATCTGATTAGATCGTGCGGCGAGGCAATACCGGATTTCTGCACTGTTCGGCCCGCCTCCGCGTCGATCGCACGGTGATAGTGTTCGGCGTGCCGGCGCAGCGTGTCTCCGAAGTTCTGCTTCAGGACGTAGTCGTCGAACTCGATCACGGACGCTGTTCCGTCCATCTTGACGACTGCCTGGAGCCGCCCGTTCTGCAGGAAAAGCTCGTCGATCCCATCTAGATCCCGGTCCGAACGCGAAGACGGCGCCCTCGGTAGCTCCGCGTCGAGATTCGCTTCAAGGGTCACGAGGTTGCGGTAGACGCCGCGCCGCAGGTGCGGCAGGTACAACCCCCCGAAAAGGCCGTGCCAGTAGGCGTCGTTTGCCTGCGCCTCGTAGAGCAAGGTGCGCAGGGCTTCGCTCCGGCGCGCGACGGGGAGTGAGGCCAGGCGGGCGGAGAGCCCGAGCATGCGCTTATGCATCCAGTTCGCCTCCGGATAGCGCATCATGAAATTCTTCCAAATACCGCCTCGCAGGAAAGGCTTTTGCCGGTCGAACTCCCCGGCGGCCCTGGCCTGCTCTACAAGCGCCGAGTAGGTCACGGCCGCCTGCGGCGGCAATGTCCATTCGTTCATTTCGACATAGGACACGGTGGGCAGATAGATGGCGCCGCGCCTGCGCTTGGTCGCGTGATACCCCGCGAAGGTCTGCGTCGCGACCCTGGGCGATGCGAGGACGGATTCGATGAAGGTCTCAAGCCATCGCCGGCCGTATACCCATTCGTGGGTCTTGGGCCAGACGCCGAATTTCTCGATATCGTCGAAATAGATCGCCGCGACGTCGCGCGACGCCGACGCGAGCCCCTCAATATAGGCGGCTGTTTCAGCGGCCGGGGCAAACGGTATGCGGTAACGAAGCGCCTCCGCAATCGGAAACAGATCAAGCTGCCGCCCGTTCTCCTCGGTTGTGAAGTAACCGCTTAAATCTCCCGCTTGCACGCCGGCACACAGGAAGTGGTAATCGTCGACCGTGACGTACTCGATGCCGCAATCGGCCAGCGACGGGACCACGGTGGATTCCCACACCCGCTCGGTGAGCCAGGCCCCGCGCGGGCGCACTCCAAAGCGCCGTTCCAGTTTCGCGGACAGGCGCTCGATCTGGCCCATGCGATCGCGTTCCGGAATAACCGCCAGAACCGGCTCCGCGTCCCCGGCGCCGAACATCTCCACCTGGCCGCGCGCCGCCATTTCGGCCAGAATCTCGATGTCCTCGGGAAATCGCTCGCAAAGGTAGTCGAGCAGCGGCCCGCTGAAATGCGCCGCAAAGCGGAATCCGGGGTAGCGATACAGCGTTCTCAGAAACGGCCGGTAGCACCGCTCATGGGCGCGATCGATCACCGCGGGAAAATTTCCGGCGGGCTGGTGCGCATGAACGCCAAAAAGCAGACTCGTCTTCACAGCCATGTCACGCGAACGATCATCTATCAGGTGGCGCGGCGCATCATGCCGCCTGCCTCGGGGCTGCCGCCGCCATGGCTGATCGGCGCAGCAAGCTCGGGAGGCGCGGGAAGCTGCAGACAGTGGTAGAGGTTCGAAAGCTTGGCGCGGAACAGCTGATCGAAACTGGCCACGGCTTCCACCGGGTTGTAGTCGCCAAACCACCAGAACCAGTCGGAACCCTCGCAATCAGCAAGCTGGCGGCGCGCAGCCTTCACGAGATCCTTCGGCAGTCGGCCTTCGGCAAGCACCCGGTCGAAGCTCACCTTGGCCGCCACCAGCAGGTCCCATGCGCGATTCTTGTCGCGGGAGCCTATCCATGTCGAAAAATTGCCGTAGACCCAGCTGCCTGCCACCAGGCCGGGGATCTCGACGGTCGCGGCCCGCGCCGGCTCTTGCGCCGCGTTTTCCCGCCGGGCCAGGAGGTAGCTCGAGTAACTGTGGGTGCGCAAAGCCGGATGCGCCTCGAGCCGGTCATACAGCGCCAGGAAAAAATAGAAGGCGTTGTACGGGTAGTACTCCCAGGCGTTCTCGCCGTCCAGGATGACGCTGACCACGGGACGCTCGCCGGCCGGGGCCGCCGCCGCAATTCCTTCGAGTTCCTGAATGAAGTCGGCCGCGGCATCCTCGCCGCGCCATTTTGCGTACTGAAATCCGATAAGGTCGGAGAGCCGCTCATCGCGAAAGAAGCATTGAATATCGCCGGACGCAGCAGCGACACGATAGGGGCGGTACAGGTCCCGGTTGCGTACGAAGGTGCGACCGTACCGTACGCGCAACGAATTGGCCAGCACGCTTTCGCTCGATGCCGTCCATGTCAGGCCATGGCGCGCGAACAAGGCCAGCAGGGGATCCGAAACGGCGCCTTCGGACGGCCACATGCCCCGCGGCGGCGCGCCAAACCTGCGCTCGTGGCTTTCCAGCGCTGCGCGCACGTGCGTCTCGACGCGCTCGATGCCGCCGGGATATGCAGGTGCTTCGGGCAGCTCGAGGCCGGGCTGCGCATCGACAGCTGAGCGGAAATCAATCAGCAGGGGCGACAGCGTATGGTAGTGCGGGCTGCACGAGAGCTCGACTTTGCCCTGCTCCGCAAGGCGCCGGTAGCGCGGTATGAGATCGGTGATTTTGCTGCCGATCAGGTTGAACAGTTCCATCCGCTGGGCGTGACTGTAGCCCCCGCCCAGCGAGGATAGCCGCGGGAAGGTGTCGGCTTCGCGCCGCACCGTTTCTCCGAGCCAGGACAGGTGGTACCAGGCCAGCAGGTCATAGACATACTGGTCCGACAGGTAGCGCAGCGCCTGTTCTCCCTGGGCTTTCAGCCGCACGAACAAGTCGTGCAATTGGAGGTATGCCGGATACGGCGCAATCATTTTGTGATGGTTGGCATGGAAGCAGCGGTCGAGCGCCAGCGCGCGCTCGACCGCGCTGAGCGGAGGGCTGTCCGTTCTTGCGAGCAGCGACAGTAGCGGGTCGCGCATACTGCCGCGGGCGAACTGCTCCGTATAGTCCTCCAACTGGTCGAGCAACACCGGTGCAAAATTCACCACCGCGCGCACGCCCGGATGACATTCCAGGTGGCCGGCCATGTCGGTGTAATCCTTGATGGCATGCAGGTACACCCACGGCCGCATGAAATGCCCGGTCGAATAATCGCGATACTCCGGCTGGTGCATATGCCAGACCAGCACCAGGTCCAGAGGCCGCGCCTCATTTATCCCGCTAGCCATTGTGAACGTGCTGTCCGAGCATTTCGGGGGTTATGAGCGTGATCCCGGCCGGCGTCACGAAAAACCGCCTGCGATCTTCCTCGGCGTCCAGTCCAACCCTGAGGCCTTCGGGTATCCGGCACTGCCGGTCCACGATGACGCGCTTGAGCATGACGTGCCGGCCTATATCCACATTCGGAAGAATTACGCAGTCCTCGACTGTCGCATAGCTGTGCACCCGGACTGCGGAAAAAAGCACCGACCGGGACACCTCCGCCCCGCTCACGATGCATCCGCCCGAGGCAAGTGAATCCACAGCGTGGCCGCGCCGTTCGTCGTCGTCGAACACGAACTTTGCCGGCGGCAGTTGCTCCTGGTAGGTCCAGATGGGCCAATCCTCGTCATACAGGTTGAGATCGGGGGTGACGCGTGTCAGCTCGATGTTGGCCTCCCAGTAGGCATCGACCGTCCCCACGTCGCGCCAGTAAGGCCGGCCCTCGCTCATATTGACGCATGAATCGGAGAACCTATGCGCAAAGATGCGCGCGCCCTGCGACACGAGGAAGGGAATGATGTCCTTGCCAAAGTCATGACTGGACGTATGATCTCGCGCATCGCGGTGCAGCTGCTCGTACAGGAAAGCGGCATTGAACACATAGATGCCCATGCTCGCGAGCGCGGTATCGGAGCGCCCGGGCATCGAAGCGGGTGATGCAGGCTTCTCCACGAAGCCGGTGATGCGATGGGCGCCGTCCACCTGCATGACGCCCAGCCCGCGGGTATCGGCCAGCGGCACCTCCACGCAGCCGACGGTCATGTCGACTCCGCGGGCCGCGTGCTCGGCCAGCATCCTCGAGTAGTCCATCTTGTAAACGTGGTCGGCCGCCAGAACGAGAACGTACCGAGGGTCATGGCGCTGCAGGATGTCGAGGTTCTGGTGCACGGCATCCGCCGTGCCCTGATACCAGGCGGCCGCAGCGCGTTGCTGCGCGGGCAGCAGTTCGACGAACTCGTCGAAGCGCCCGTCGAGGAAAGACCAGCCGCGCTGCACGTGACGGATCAGGCTCTGTGCCCGGTATTGCGTACAGATGCCAATCCGGCGGATGCCCGAGTTCACGCAGTTGGAGAGCGCGAAGTCGATGATGCGGAACTTGCCGCCAAAGGGGACAGACGGCTTGGCGCGCCAGGCCGTCAGGGGACCCAGCCGCTCGCCGCGTCCGCCGGCAAGGACCATCGCCAGGGTATGTCGGGTCAGTTGAGTCATCTCCGGCGGTCCAGCCTCGTTCTTTTGAGGGCAATACCCCAGATGCGCGCATCCCTTGTCGTCAGGCATCGACTTCTCCCTTCGCGGGCTTGATTTGCCGGCGCAATGAGCGCGCCGGCCCACTTACAATCGAACTCTCATGCCTGAAAATGTCGATCCCGGAACTCCGCTGGCTGACATGCTGGCCGAAGCACTGCTCGGCGCATGCCTGCATGACCCGCTCCAGTACCTTGGGCCGCGGCTTGAATCCGGCGGCTGGATCGAAAGGCTGTTCGCGCCGCACGCGTCGCAGGCGTGGGTATGGGCCGAGGGCGCCTGGCAGCCTTGCGTGCGTGCGCGCGCGCAAGGAATATTCGAGTTCCGCTCCAGCGGCCCTATCCCGTCGCCGGTCAGAATCCGCGTGAATGAGGACGGCCTGCGCATCGAGAGCCGCGACCCGTATTCGTTCCCGCCGTCCATCTCCGACGATGACATTTTCCTTTTCAACTCCGGGAACCTCCATCAGGGCTATCGGGTATTGGGCGCGCAAGCGCTCGAAATAAGCGGAATTGCCGGGGTCCGCTTTGCCACCTGGGCACCCAATGCGGAACGCGTGAGCGTGGTCGGCGAGTTCAATCGTTGGGACGGCCGGGTACATCCGATGAATGTACGCGGCTCGAGCGGGATTTGGGAACTGTTCCTTCCGGGAATAGCCCCGGAGTCGCTCTACAAGTTCGAGATCCGCAACCGCGCGAGCGGCGCCGTCGCGGTAAAAGCGGATCCCTACGCGCGCGCGTTCGAATTCCGGCCCAATACCGCGGCCCGCGTGCAGGCCCCCTCGCGCCTCACCTGGACCGATGCCGCATGGCTGCAGGGCCGCGCCAGACGGGACTGGCTGCATGCACCCATGAGTATTTACGAGATCCACGCGGGGTCGTGGCGCCGTCATCCGGACAGCCGTTTCTACAGTTATCGCGAACTGGCGGATGCGCTGGTGCCTTACCTGGTGGAGTCCGGTTACACACACGTCGAATTCCTGCCCATTTCCGAACACCCGCTCGATGAATCCTGGGGCTACCAGAGCACGGGCTATTTTGCGCCAACCAGCCGTCACGGCGATCCGGACGGGCTACGCGAACTGGTCGATCGCCTGCACGCGGCCGGCATCGGCGTCATCCTGGACTGGGTTCCGGGACATTTCCCGATGGACGACTGGGCGCTTGCGAGATTCGATGGCACCGCCCTCTACGAGCATGAGGATCCGCGTCTCGGGATACATGAGGACTGGGGAACGCATGTATTCAATTTTGGCCGTAACGAGGTTCGGAGCTTTCTGCTTTCTTCGGCCCACTATTGGCTTTCCGAATTTCACTTCGACGGCTTGAGAGTGGACGCGGTGGCTTCGATGCTCTATCTCGATTACTCGCGTAAGCCTGGTAAATGGCTGCCGAACCGGTTTGGCGGCAGGGAAAACCTCGATGCGATCGATTTCCTGCGTCAATTGAACATTATGGTTCACGCGGACTTTCCGGGGGCACTCACGCTCGCCGAAGAGTCGACGGCCTGGCCGATGGTATCGCGTCCCGCGTATGTCGGCGGGCTGGGATTCTCCATGAAATGGAATATGGGCTGGATGCACGACACGCTGGCCTACATGCATCACGAGCCGGTGCACCGGCGGTATCACCATGACCAGCTTACATTTGGGCAACTCTATGCCTACACCGAAAACTTCGTGTTGCCGTTCTCCCATGACGAGGTGGTGCACGGCAAAGCCTCCCTGGCCGGCAAGATGCCGGGAGACAACTGGCAGAGGTACGCCAATCTGCGCCTGCTGTTTTCCTACCAGTACACCTATCCCGGGAAAAAGCTCGGCTTCATGGGCGGGGAATTCGCCCAATGGCGCGAATGGAATGCGAACGCCGAGCTCGACTGGAGATTGCTTGCCGAGCCCGGTCACCAGGGCGTTTTTCGCCTGGTACGCGACCTGAACAGGCTTTACCGCGGATATCCGGCCCTGCACGCCCTCGATTTCGAGGACGCCGGATTCCGCTGGATCGACTGCCATGACGCCGACCAGTCGGTGATCGGGTATCTGCGCTACGCGCCGGACGGCTCCTATGTTGCCGTGCTGTTGAATTTCACGCCGGTGCCGCGCCCTGGCTATCGAATCGGCGTTCCCGAAAGCGGACGGCATGAGGAAATTCTCAACAGCGATTCGGCTTACTACGGTGGGAGCAACCTTGGCAACGCGGGAGGGGTTCACGGCGAAGCCGTGCCCTGGATGAACCTGCCTTATTCCCTCGAACTGACGCTGCCGCCACTGGCTGCCATCGTGCTGGCCCGCGCCTGAAAAGGCCCGCCCCCGGCACAGGACGGCGCGTTGCAGCGTTGCACCGTATGCGAGGCGCACGCGCCATCACCGGGAAGCGATGCGCTCCTCCACTTCCGCTTCGGCAGCGAGCCAGTCGTCAAGTTCGCACCCGGGGCAAAAACCACGCCCGGCGGCCCGGAAATACGCCACCCGCGCAATCATGGCGTAACGCTCCTCTGGCGAGACCGCCAGCGAACTGGAATTGCCCGTGCGCGCGCGCGCCGCGGCCGCAGGATCAGGCGCCGGTTTTGGCTTCGCAGCCCCGCGCATACCCGCCTTCTTTGCTCCCTTGCTATGCTCAAGTGACGACATGATCAGACCTCCACCGCGTACAATCGAAAAAGGCTACCGCGGCAAAAGGCTACCGCGCGGTAAGCGCGGTAACTTGATCTGGAGCAAAAGTGTCCCCATTTCGGGACGCACCGGCAGGCGCCGCCCTCCTGTTCAGGGCCGGACAGCCAGTGCCCTTGCGCCGTGCAGGCATAGCCGCGGCTCCAGAACCACATGCACCGGGAACCCGCACATCAACCCGGCATGCGGACCCTTGGCGCCGAATGAAGCAAGAAAACTGCCTGCGGCGAGCTCGGGCAGGATGGCCGGCGCAATTCCGCCGCAAAGGTACACGCCGCCGCGGGCCATCACTGCGAGCGCGTGGTCGCCGGCCACGGCCCCATATGCGGCGACGAACAGGTTCACCGCAGAAGCCGCCGCGGCGTCCCGGCCGTTGCGCGCAGCGGCGATGACGGCTTCAGGGTCAACGGCGGGCCTGATCGGTGGCAAGCTCACCCCGGTCCGGCGCCGGAAAAAATCATGCAGCCGCACCAACCCGGGACCGCTCAAGACACGCTCCACCGCAACCCGCCCCTCGCTCGCGCAGACCTCGCGCCAGAATTCCGCCTGGACGTCGTTCCCGGGTGCGAATCCCATATGCCCGCCTTCGCCCGCGATGGCAAGGCGGCCTGTGGGGGTCCACAGCGAGTAGGCAACACCGAATCCGGTTCCAGCCCCGAGAACGATTCGATGCCCCCGCGCCTCTTGCTCACCTGCCTGCAATGTGAAAATATTTTTCGCGCTCACCGCGTCGATGCCATGTGCTGCGGCCTCAAAATCATTCACCAGCCTGACGCGCGGAATGCCCAGCGCCACGGACAATTCCCGTTCATCCACTATCCACGGCAGGTTGGTGACCTTCACCCGGCCGTCCGATACCGGTCCGGCAACGCCGAAGCACGCGCTCTGAATACTCTCAATCGCTACGCCGGCAGCCGAACATTCGTCCTTGAACGTCCCGACTGCATCCATCAGACCGGTGAAATCGGACGATGCGTATCGGCGCTCGAACAGCACCTCCCCGCCTGGCCGCCCTTCGCATTCTCCCGACAGCTGCAGCAGGATCTTGGTCCCGCCGACGTCCCCGGCCAGATACATGTACCCGCTCTCGAAGAAAACCCAAATTTCAATTTCCGCCAGCCCTAGGCCGCGGCGCTTGCAGCCCCGCTCAAGCCAATGCCAGTCGCAACGCCGGCCGACGGGACAGGCGCGACGGTACGGTATATTCGCCCAACCCTCCGGGCCAGGCCCGGTGCATCTGCCTGTCCTGCCGAATCCCTCTCCCGCCGCCACATGCCCCCACCGCGCATCAACGTCCTTTTCGTCGCCTCGGAATGCGCACCCCTCGCGAAGACCGGCGGCCTCGCCGACGTTGCCGGGTCGCTGCCCGGCGCGATAAGGCGGGACTTCGCGGATATCAGAATCCTCCTCCCGGGGTATCGCGAAGTCTTGCGCTCGGTCAATTCCTCCCGAGAGCTTCTCCATGTTCCCGCAGGCGGGCATTTCCCCGCATGCCGAATACTGGATGGCGGCTCGATCCAAGGCGTCCCGATGTTACTGCTCGATTGCCCCGCCCTTTTTGACCGCGATGGAGGCATATACCAGGATTCGAACGGCGTGGCCTGGCCGGACAATGAGATCCGTTTCGGCTTGCTGTGCCGGGTCGCGGCCGATATTTGCCGGGGCCAGCCTTCCCTCGGATGGCGTCCACACATCGCACACTGTAATGACTGGCAGAGCGGCCTCGTGCCGGCCTACCTGCGGTTTGGTCCGGACACAGGCGTGCGTACCGTATTTACGCTCCACAACCTCGCCTACCAGGGCCTGTTTCCAGGCAATACCGTCGCCCGCCTGGGTCTTCCCGAAGAGAGCTTCGCAGTCCAGGGCTTGGAATTTTACGAGCAACTCTCGTTCCTGAAGGCCGGGCTCTTCTATGCCGATGCGATTACGACCGTGAGCTCTACCTACGCCAGTGAGATCCAGCGAGAACCTCTCGGAATGGGATTACAGGGGCTGCTCCACGAGCGCCAGGCCGTCCTGAGCGGCATCCTGAACGGAATCGACACCGAAACCTGGAATCCGGCGCTGGATGCGCGCATCGCGCAGCGCTATGACGCAAGCCGTCTCGGTCTGAAGAACGGCAACAAGCGCGCGCTGCAGCGGCGCTTCGGCCTGCCGGAAAAGGATAACGTGCCTCTTTTCGCAACCGTGTGCCGGCTGGTCCATCAGAAGGGAATCGATCTCATCCTGGAGATCGCCGGCGATCTGGTGTCCCTGCCCGGTCAGCTCGTGGTCTGCGGAACCGGCGACCGGGCGGCGCAAGAGGCGCTGCAGGCCTTGTCCCAAAAATATCCGACGGAGGTTGGCATATTTATCGGTTACGACGAAGACCTCGCGCACCTGATCGTAGCGGGCGCCGACGTGTTCCTCATGCCATCGCGATTCGAACCCTGCGGCATGAATCAGATGTACAGCCAGCGCTACGGAACCGTGCCGATCGTGCATGCCACGGGGGGCCTGGCCGACTCGGTGGTCGATGCGACAGCGGAATCCCTGCGTGCCGGCACTGCGGCGGGATTTGCCTTCAGCCCCTGCACGAGTGACGCGCTGCGCGTCGCGGTAGGCCGTGCAGCCAGTTCGTTCCGGGAACCGGCCACCTGGCGCGCACTCCAGAGCGCCGGCATGCAGCGCGACTTCGGCTGGTCTGCAAGTGCCGCGCGCTATGCCGACCTCTACCTTCAGCTTTGTTCCGCGTCAACAGGAAAAGTCACTGCCAACCGGTGAAGTGCCGAGCACTCGGTACTCAGCCAGGCTGTGCCGTCACGGCATTTCCAAGGCTGCATAGCCCATCGCTAGACCCAGATCATCAATCCCAGCTCGAATCGATGGGTAAGCATGTCGTGGTGGGGATAGCAGCGGATTCGGTATCGCAGCCTTCCGCATGACGCCGGCTCGAGATTCAATACAAACCGCGTTTCGCCCTCCGCGGTCCGCGTTCCGTTCGCCTCGAATACGAACTGCACGCGATCCTTGCCGGTTTGCGGGGAGTCTTCACCGTAATCGAATATCAACTCGACCAGAACATCCGACGGCTGCAGCCCGCCCAGTCCAACGGCGACCTCGACGAGGATCTTTTCGCCGAACGGGATGCGGTGCTGCGGCGCGTCGAGGCGCCGCATGCCTACCTTGGGCCAGGCAGCGCGCACCCGCTGCTTCCACGCGGAAAGCTGGTGCGCACCATGGAAATCACCCTCGGCGTAGCGGCGCCCCTGCTTTGCCGCCGGAATATAGAGCTTGGCCAGGTATTCGCTAAGCATTCTGTTCGCGCTGAACATCGGCAGGATGGTTGCCATGGAGCGCTTGGCCATCGCGATCCATTGTGCCGAATGGCCCATGTTGCCGCGTGCATAGTAAAGCGGGATGACCTGATCCTGAAGTATCTCGTACAGGGCCGAGGCCTCCTCATGGCTGCGCCGGCCCTCCTCCTGGTTCTGTCGCGCCGGCTTGATCGCCCAGCCGTTGCCCTTTTCGTAGCCCTCGCCCCACCAGCCATCCAGCACCGACAGGTTTATCACGCCATTCATACCTGCCTTCATCCCGGACGTCCCGGAGGCTTCGAGCGGGTAAAGCGGGTTGTTCAGCCATACATCCACGCCCGACACCAGCCGGCGCGCAAGACGCAGGTCATAGCCTTCGATGAACAGGATCTTGCCCTCGAATTCCGGGAGCCGCGACATCTGCACGATGCGCCGGATGAGATCCTGCCCCGGACCGTCGGCAGGGTGCGCTTTCCCGGTGAACAAGAAAAGCACCGGGCGCGCGGGGTCGGACATGATTTTCCGCAGGCGGTCCAGGTCTTCGAATAACAGCGTGGCGCGCTTATAGGTCGCAAAGCGCCTGCCGAATCCGATCGTAAGCACATTGGGATCGTCAGGATTGGCGTGGCGGAACAGCCGGTCGAGATGCGCCTCGCTGCCCTGGTTCCGGTAATGCTGCTGGCTGATCCGGTAGCGCACGAGGTGGATCATCCGGGTCTTCAAGTATTGATGCACCGACCAGAAGACATGGTCGGGCACCTTGTCGATATGGCTCCACCAGGACCGATCGCGCAGGCGCATGCTCCACTCGACCCCGAGATAGCGTTCGAATGCCAGCGTCCAGTCGCTGGACAGGAACGTGGGCATATGCACGGCGTTGGTAACGTACTCGATAGGATTTTCCTCCGGGGCAATCTGCGGCCAGTACTCCTGCAGCATGCCGGCCGAGACACCGCGATGGATGCGCGACACGCCGTTGTGATGGCGCGACCCGCGTATCGCCAGCGCCGTCATGTTGAAGTCCGGGCTCGCCGACGTACGCCCGAGCGCCATCAACGCATCGAGACTGATGCCTGTGTCCCGGCAATAGGCCTCGAAATAGTGCCGGATCATGTCCTCCGCGAAGTGATCATGGCCCGCGGGAACGGCGGTATGCGTGGTAAATACGGTTGCCGCGGCTACGACTTCAAGCGCCGCATCGAAACCTGCTCCCTGCCTGACCAGCTCGCGCACGCGCTCGAGCACGAGGAACGCCGCGTGGCCCTCGTTGACATGCCAGATGGCGGGCTTGATTCCTAGCGCAGCAAGCGCGCGCGCCCCGCCGATGCCGAGCACGATCTCCTGTTCGATGCGGGTGGTGCGGTCGCCCCCATACAGCCGGTGGGTAATGCGGCGGTCATGCTCGGTGTTGCGCGGGACGTCGGTGTCGAGCAGAAGGATCGTTACGTGCCCGACCATGGCCTTCCACAGCTTCACCTCCAGGACGCGCTCGGGCAGTTCGACCGCAACATGCACTTCCGCCCTGTTTGCCGAAAGCACCGGGGTTACCGGCAGCTCGTCGAAATCCGAATCGGAATAGACGGCGTGCTGCACGCCGTCCTGGTCGACGGTCTGGGAAAAGTATCCTTGGCGATAGAGCAGACCCACGCCGATGAAGGGGAGGCGCATATCGCTCGCCGCCTTGCAGTGATCGCCTGCCAGGATGCCCAGTCCGCCGGAATAGATCGGCAGGCTTTCGTGAAAGCCGAACTCGGCGCAGAAATAGGCAACGAGATCGGAACCTCTCAACCACTCCGAACCGCTGTGGCGTTCCGCTTCGGCGTGGTAGCTGTCATAGGCGGAAAGGACCTGGTTGTAGTTGTTGAGAAACAGGGGATCCTGCGCGGCCGCCACAAGCTTGCTCTCATCCACACGCATGAGAAATGCCTTCGGACTGTGGCCCACGGAATCCCACAGGCTGGGATTCAGCTGGGCGAAGAGTTGCCGCGCATCCTGGTCCCAGCTGTACCAGAGATTGCCGGCCAGTTCCGTGAGCCGCGACAGCCGCGCCGGAATCTTCGGGTTGACGTCGAGCTGGTAAGGGGTCCCGGGCTGCATGGTCGTAGGCTTTTCGGATGTCGGTGCGATGGGTATGGCCGGAGGATCATAGCGTCATGCTCGTCGAAATCAAGCATTGACGGAGTTCTTTCTCCCGGCAGAATACCGGCGACACAACTTCGCGCCACAAGGTTCAGGTGAATATCAGCACTCGACGAGGCGCCGAAGACCGGCGAGGCGCAAAGCTGCATCCGGCACCTTGTGCGTCCCGCGCGGGCGCCCCGTCACATGTGGCCGGTGACGCGCCGCGCGAGTTGCGGCGCCTCGGGCAGCGGCGCGTGGCCGCTCCAGGCGATGTGCAGGTCGGGCCGCAGCAGCAGCACCGAACGGCCGTAGGTAGCGCGCACATGCGGTTCGTCCAGCCGGAGGACATCGAGCGGCGCGCCGATTTTCCTGAAAGCGTCCTGCAGAGCCGCCGTATCGCAGTCGCCGCGCAAATCGAGCAGCGTGTAGCCGTCGCCCAGGATGTCCTGCAGCGCGCGCCCGTCTTTCAGCCACATGTGCGGGATGCGCGGGCCGGGGCGCGCATGCGGCGTATAGACATTGCGGTCCCATACGGGCGGGTTGTCGGGCTCCTCCGCGATGATGGGCGAACCCGCGTAGGTGTACCCGAACTCCGCGCCGCGCATGCCGTGCATGCGGCTGTGGCCGATCGTGTAGGCTTCGGCCACCTTGTCGCGCACCGCCCGGCCTCCGGGCGTGTTCTCGGTAATGGCGGGCGTCACCGCCGCCTTCCAAAAATCGCGACCCTCGTTGGCCCAGCCAGAGGATTCGACATTGAACCGGCCGACCGGGCGGCGCTCCTGTTCGTAGGCGGGCAGCAGCGCCGGGCCGCCCCAGCCGTGGATGGTCGCCGCGAGCTTCCACGACAGATCGAAGGCATCACCCAGGCCCGTGTTCATGCCGAGGCCGCCCGAGGGAATCACGAGGTGGATCGCATCGCCCGCGAGGAACACGCGCCCGACCTGGTAGCGCTCGGCGAGCAGCAGGTTGTGATGCCAGGTGTTGACATGGCGCAGCGTGAGCTTGCAGTCGATGCCGATCACACGGCGCAGCAAGGGCAGGAAATCCGTATCCTTCGGGAGCCCGGTGTTGAGGGTGAACTCCCTGCGGTCGCCCTGGGCCACGATCGCCGAGCCGTCGGTGAGGTTGTAGTGGCGCCCCTTGCCCATCGGGATACGATCGTACAGATCCTCGGAATAGAAGATCACCTGCTGCAGTTCGCGGATGCGGCCCCGGCCCTCGAGCTTCACGCCGAGGCGTTTCCTGACCGCGCTCGAGCCGCCGTCGCAGCCCACCAGATATCTGGCCCGGTAGAGGATTTCGCGCCCGCCCTGCGCACGCATGGCGACATCCACACCGCCGGCATCCTGCCTCAGGTCGGCAAAGCCCTGGCCGTAGCGCACCGTCACGTTCGGCGTGTGCTCGGCCACATCCTTCAGCAGCGGCTCGACGTGGTTCTGCGCCACTAGCTGGTAGGGTTCGAGCGGCAGCGAGCCGTCGGTGCATACGGCTATTTCTTTTCGCTTTTCCGCGACCGAGCCGAACTTCAGCACCGCGATCGCGGGATCGGCGAGCCGGGTGCACAGGAACACATCCATCGGGTTGTCCGCCGGATAGCCGAGCGCGCGGATGCGATCCGCGATGCCGATGCGGCGGAAGAATTCCATGCTGCGCGCATTGGTGCGGTCCATCTTCGGCCAGGGGCCGGTGGTGGGATTGATCTCGCAGATCAGGGTCTTCACGCCGCGCCGGCCGAGATCGATGGCGAGCGTCAGCCCGACCGGGCCGGCACCCGCGATGATCACGTCGTAGTGTTCGAGGTCGGGCATAGCGCGAGCAAACGGGCGGGTCCGGCGCGCTGGCTAATCCGCCTGCCGCCGCGCAGCAGGCGGGACGCGCGGCGGCAGCGCGAGCCCGGTGAGCGCCGCGAGCAGCGTGGCGAATGCGAAAAAGTGTGCGGCCGTTTCATGCGCGGTCACGCTCTGGCCCTCCTGTCCGCCGAGGATGCCGGAAAGTAGCAGAATCGTGAGCGTGCTGCCCAGATACCGCATGGTCGAGCTGCCGCCGGCCGCCATGCCGGCCCTTTCCGGAGGCACGGCGCTCATCACGGCGGCCTGCGTCGGGGCGCTCATCAGGCCGATGCCCATGCCGAGCAGCAATAGGGGCAGCGCCGCCTCACGCGGCGCTTCAAAGGCGCCTAGATTGGCGATCCAGAACGAGCCGGCCAGAAGCGGCGCCGACGCGGCGAGCGCCGTCGCGCGGCAGCCGATCCGGTCGGTCAGGCGCCCGCCGACCGCCGAGGCGATGAACATCGCGAGCATCATGAGAAAAAGATAGCGCCCGATTTCGGTGGGTGGCACAGCATGCACTTCATGGAAATACTGCGGCAACTGGAACAAGGTTCCGTACATGGCGAAGTTCTGCAGCGCGATGACGCTGGTGCCGACCCGGAAATCGCGATACCGGAAGAGGCGCGGATCAAGCACCGGGCTCGGGGCGCGCAGCTCCCAGCGTACAAAGGCCGCCACCACGGAAAGTGTCACGGCGAGCGCGATCGCGCGTTCGAGCCCCGCCGTCTTCGAGGCCACGACGAGGAGGGCGACCGCGATGCCGAGCAGCAGCGTGCCGAGCCAGTCGAATTGCGCGAGGAATTCTCCGAAGGGCTTGCGCGCAGCCGCCTGCGCCGGAGGCGGGCGCCGGAAGGCGAGCAGCGCGGCAATGGCGAGCGGCGGCAGATGCGCCAGGAAAATCGCGCGCCAGCCGAAGTGGCCCACGATCTCGCCGCCCAGCGGCGGTCCGACGGCGGCGGCGAGACTCATGATCGCGCCGTACATGCCGAACACGCGGCCCTGGCGCTCGCGCGGGATATACACGCGAAAGATCGCCAGCGTCGCCGGAAGGACCAGCGCGCCGCCCAGCGCCATGATGCAGCGGGCCGCGGTCAGGAGGCCGATACCGTTGCTCGCCAATCCCAGCAAGGCGCCAGACGCGTACAGCAGCATGCCGATTTTCACCGCGTGTGCGTGGCCCAGCACGTCACCGAGTTTGCCGCCGGGGCTTTGCCCGGCCATGCTCACCATTAGGTAGCTGGTGACCAGCAGGCTGGTGGCGAACGCAAGATTGACGCCGACCGACGCGGACAGCGGCGGTAGCGCAACCGCGATCATGGTCGAGCCGAGCGGCGCTTGCATCGCCGCGATAAGAAGCCCCGCAACGGCGAGGCCATGCAGCCGATCGGGCGCCGGTCTCCGTGTGAGCCCTTGCATCATCGGGTCGCGATCCTCGCGTGCCATGCGTCGTCGAAACAGCGTGCGTGTATGCGGTCCTCCCGCACCGCGATCTCGGCGGCGAGTGTCCTGGATGGGATGAAAACCTTGCTCCGATTCATCCTCTTCGCGCGACAATATCGTACAAATGTGAGGTGCATGATGGAAACCTTGACGATCCGTCTTGATCCAAAGCGATCCGTCTTGATCCAAAGCTCGAAAAGGCCCCGGCCGCATTGCGAAGAGTACGGGGAGAACCAAGAGCGAGCGCGCGCGGGAGGCGCTGGAACGTCATGTGGCGGTCGCCCGGTTCCGTGAATTGCGACGTGGGACATTGCCGTTCGCCGGGTTACGGGGCTTCGTGGCCGACGAGGACGTGTTCAGCGCCGTTTCGTGAGTCGGGAAGCCAAGAATTGAGGCTTGGCAATTGCCATTACTGCGGGGTCGAACTGAGGTCCAGCCTGCGTTCTATCCGCTTTTCGAGTGTGTCGAGTCTCGAATTGAATATGGCAGTGAGATTGGCTACTTGGTTTTCCACTGCGCTTAGTCGCATCTTGACCTTGCCGATGTCGTCGGCCATTACGTCGATTTTCCCGCGAATGGCGCGCAGGTGTTCGAGGATCAGATTTTCGATGCTATCGGTCATGGGTCTTGGCTCCGATGGCGCAATTATAAGGCTTACCCTTTGATACCCTCGGTAAGCGTTTGATTGCGGCGGTGGGCGCTACTGGGGTCGAACCAGTGACTTCCACCGTGTGAATCGGATTATTTTGCAGCAGGCCCGTTAGATCAGCAGCATATGCCACTCGGTTCCGCGTGGATGGGCCAAATGAGGGCAGAAATTGACTGGAAGTGTCACAGATCGGTCTCAGTGCGGTCACGCGCAGAGCGACTTTGATACCCTCCGTTCTGAGTGATGAAATAGGCGTTGTCTGGCGATGAAATTTGAGTGGGATCCGCAGAAGGCCGACGCCAACCGTCGAAAGCACGGCGTTTCGTTTGAGGAAGCGGTTTCGGTGTTTCTCGACCCGCTGGCAATGTCCGGTCCTGATCCGGATCACTCAATTGGCGAGCATCGATTCGTCACTTTCGGTCATTCCGGCCTTGGTCGACCGGTCGCGGTCTACCACACCCACCGACCGGGTACTATTCGCATTTTCAGTGCACGCCGTATGACGCGCGGCGAGAGGAAACTCTATGAAGAAGGCTAGAGACGAAATGCGGTCCGAATACAAGCGCTCGGACTTCGCAAGATTGGAGCGCGGGAAGTTCTACGCAGAGGTCGCAAAGGGTACGACGGTCGTACTGCTGTCACCCGAAAATGCGAAGGCTTTTCCTACATCGCAGGCGGTCAACGATGCGTTGTCCGGAGTGCTTGCGCTCAACAAGCACACCTCACGCATAACCCGTCGCTCAACGCGGGCGCGCGTAAAAACTGCGCGGGTCGGTTAGCTTCGCGTTCCGGCCATGAATCACCGTACTCTGCGCGCACGCGCGTTGGCCCGAACTGACGTTAGGAAGGAATTCGAACGGCTCAAGCATGAGTTCGAATTTCTAGACCAGGCATACCTGCGGCTCCTGGCTCGTCCAGAGCGGCGTGGCGCTGGCGGACGTGAAGGAGGTCCTGGGTCACAGCACGATCAGGATGACGGAGCGGTACGCGCACAACGCACCGGAGAACAGCAGGGCGACTGTGGACCGACTCAACGCCTTGTCACAATCCGGTCACAGCACTAATGCGAAGCTAGAGCCCTCGGTAAGTGTTTGATTCGTGTGGTGGGCGCTACTGGGATCGAACCAGTGACTTCCACCGTGTGAATCGGCTCAATATGCATCAGGCCCAATAGATCAACAACATATGCCACTCGGTTCCGCGCAGATGGGCCAATTGAGGACAGAAGTTGACATCAGATGTCACAGAATGGTCCCAGTATGGGGGCATCCGAAAAGGGCACAGACATTCACGAGGGCTTCCGGCGTCTGGTTGCACGCTCATGTGCGCGTCGTTGTGCCCGGTTCATCCCTTGCCTAGGTTTCGAGTATGTCGCTTGCAGAGGACTTACTTCTGGAAACTCTTGGCCTCGAATTTCGTATTCTCGATAGTTTCCTTCTTGAGCAATGGTGAAATCTCGCTGTCGTTGTTCAACCTCCTCTATGAACTGCACGGACCATTCTGCAGGCGGTGCTGCAAGGATTAGGTCCTCTGAGCCTCCTCCGCCTGGCGGTTCCGTCGCAATGCCTACGATGCGCTTGAGATTTCTATATCTTTGGAGAAATACCAGAGCATACGTTTCCAGCATACTTCTTCGTACTTGGCGGTATTGTTCGTAGCCTTTCTCCAATTCGATGTTAGGTACCGCAAGTGTCATGAAAAAGAAGGCGGTGCCCTGTTCGGTCGCCGTGGGGCCCGGAAGGAATGCCCGAGTCATCCGAGATACTGACGCTCCACGCTGAAGCGCATCTATTATTCCGCGACCGTACTCACGACGCATATGGCGCGGCACTAGAGCCATGTGACGGACGCCCTCTTCCTGCTCATTTAGTTGGAAGGTCTCACCCTGGGGAACAATCGTGGTGCCGGCAAGCATGGTATCTGTGAAGACCCGAATAAGCCTGTCCCAGGCATATGAAACCTCGTCCGCAGACTTTTTGGCGAGGTATTGCTCGTTCTTGAGCATACCTGCGTAGTGGCCGGTCCCCAAAGTGAACGAATCGCCGTCATTCCAGGCCGTTCCATCTGGCTTTGTAAAATCGTGTTCTTGCGCGGCGTTTAGGTGAGTCATGTAGTAGGCGACTAGGTCCTCCTCGCCACTTGCCCCGATAAGGCGGGAAGATCGAATCAGGGCTTCCTTCTTTGAAAGGTAGTCCGTCAGGTCGGTGACAGTGTCAAGTTCATGCATTACGATATCAAGCGTGGCATCGTCGAATACATGAATGAATGAGCCTGTCGGATCGATATCTCCGATCGCGAACGGAGTGCAAGTTGCACTCACGTGGTCGTCACCCTTTACATGGGGCGCGACTACTAAACTACCGATTCCTCCGTCGAAATATTTTCGGCACGCCTCCCCGGCACCCAATGCAACAACAATTCCATGAACCTTCCTCTTTGAAGTGGGTGATAGTTGGAGCGGAAGACGCTTTGTGCATTGTTTGTCGAGGAATACTCGTTCTGGATACTGGTCCAACCATCGATTGGCGCCTCGAATTTGGTCAGCTGATTTTTTGACTGCAGTCTTGAACCATCGACGCCAAGCTAGTTCGATGTCATCGATGTTCTGGAAGGCGCTTGTTCTGTCACTAAAGATCAGTACATGGTCGCCGCATACAACCAATAAGTCGCATAGCTCTTTGCCATCGCCTTTGCCCCGCTCCTTCTTGTCGTAGTACAAATTTGGGAACGACCAAAGATTTAGGAAGGTGCGGTCAGCTAGCTGGACAAGATATTGTTCAGATTTTGTACGTCCCTTACTTCGCTCAATCGAGTTCATTGACTCTTCTTAACCATGCCCCTGGGACCCATTAGTCTCTTATCATTCAAGAGTTGACGATTTTGGCGAAGATATTGTCATCGTGCGGTAGCCATAGAGGGGATGATCTGGAATTGCGTGAGCGAGCACGCTGCGGCGATGGCAGAGCGCCCCAATCGCGTGAGGTAATAGCGGTAGGAGCGGGCGACGCGCTTGATCAAACCGATGGATCGCAGGCGATGCAGCTGACGCGACAAGCGCGAATCGCTGAACTCGGGCACGTGCTTTTTCAAGTCGGCCCTGCGCATGCCGTGGATATTGAACTCGGGGCGTTGCAAGGCGCGCAGCAGCCGTTGTTCGGTGCGCTCGAAGAAGTTCAGTCCCTTGATGGTTCGATCGCCCTCGCGTTGCGGCTCGGTGAGCCGGGCCAAATCACGTTGGCCGCTGGAGGTGTCCTCGATCGCCGAAAGAAACTCCAGGTAGCGCCGATTGCAGCCCAGCAGTATTTCACGCAGATCGATCAGGCTGTAGATGGACTTCTTGAGCCCGGCCAGCTCGCGGGTGGGCTGGCCGTCGCGGTGTTCCACCTTGCGGTGGTGCTTAAAAAACGAGACATTGTTGGTGGTGGTCTCCAGGCGCAGCACGCGACCGAATTTGTCGTACATCTTTACCCCGGTCTTGCCGAAGCGGTGCTTGATACAGGTGCCCTCGATACGGGTGGCAAATTGGCTACCCAGCTCCTGGGCGAGAAGCGGAGTGATCTTCTTGCCAAGGAAGCTTGCCACCTGGTCGGCTTTGACCGCGAGCACTGCCTCGCGCGCGAGCTGCTCGTACAGCGGCTTGAGCATGGCTTCGGAGCGAAACACCAGGTCGGTGGAGTATTCGACCTGCATCAGGCTCCAGTGGTATTGCTGTGCGAACACATCGAGCACTGGACAGAAACGTTTGGCGTACCGGTCAAGGTGCCGGTGCAATTCGTCCGGTTTCATCGCCTCGGACAGGGACTGTGCCCGGTCCCAGTCCGCGATTCGCACGAAGGCGTTGTCGGCCAGGGTGAAATCGATCCCAGCCGCGGCGAGCTTTCGCGCGAGCCAGGAGTGCCCGTTGCAGTAGAACTGAAGCCGGAATGGACACCAGGTGGGCACGCGCAGATAGCACAGCCCCAGCTTCTCGTCGATGAAGTAAAAGTAGTAGTGCAGGCACTTGCCCGAGTCAGGCTTGAGAAACGTCTTGCCGCTCGTCTTGTCGTGCCAGGGCTTGTAGCTGTTACAGGCCTCCATCGCCGAGATCACGTGCACCAGCCCCGGATGATCGCCGCGGCGCGCCAGCACCTTCGCCACCACCTCTTCCTTGCGAATGTGCGGCTTGTTGATGTGCTCGATCTCAACGCCCGCCTCGGCACAGACTTCCTGGGCGCGCGTGCGGATGCGCTCGCGCAGCGGCTCGGCGAAGCGTGCGTAGTCAAAAATGCGGATCTTTCGCGAATACAGAAAGCTCGTCATCCCGCCCGCATAGCACGCCCCCGGCAATGTGCCCGTGATCACAATCCGGTCGTAGCACGACAGCACCCCCGCAAGGCGGTCCCGGTAGCGCTCGGTCAAAGACTGTGCCATCGTCGCCTCCGTTTGATTGATCGCGTCGCGGCTAATCTAACCTGTTTGGTTCCGGCTCTGCCGGCTTAGGATAGCGAGTGGAGAGGCTGCGGTGCAGGTGCAGCAGAAATCCACATCCCCCTCCCGCCGGCGGCCGCCAAGCCAAGGCGGCGGGAGGGGGATGTGGGGTGTCATCTTTCGGCATATTGGCGCCAGTTGATTAGGAATGGCTGTGAACTCACCCCTAGATCTCTTTGTGGCGCTGGCGGACGTGAAGGAGGTTCTAGGTCACAGCACAATCAGGATGACGGAACGTTACGCGCACAACGCACCAGAGAACAGCAGGGCGGCGGTCGAGCGACTGAACGCTTTGGCACAATCTGGTCACAATCCCGATGCGAGCAGTTAGAGCCCTCGGTAAGTGTTTGATTCGTGTGGTGGGCGCTACTGGGATCGAACCAGTGACTTCCACCGTGTGAAGGTGGCACTCTACCGCTGAGTTAAGCGCCCGCTCTGAACAGAGCTGGAGGGATGCGATTCTAGCGGCTCGGGCAGCACCGCGGCAAATGAACCGCGGCGCGCGGCGGCCCGGGATTCGCCGCATCGAATTTGGAATGGTTTGCTGGCCGTCCAGGGAAGGAATGGCAAATATAGTAACGTATATGTTACTATATATCAAAAACACGGCCTCAGGACGCCTTGGAGGGAAGCGCAGCGCCGCTCACCTCGGCGAAGAATCCGCGCAGCGCATCGATTACGGCAACCGGATTGTCCTGATGCAGAAAATGGCGCGCGCCCGGGATCTCCATCCAGCGGCCGTCTTGCAGGTTTGCGGCGAGATTGCTCGCATGCTCGCGCAGCAGGATGTCGCTGTCTGCGCCGCGGATCACGATCGCCGGGCAGTCGATGTGCGCCACGACATCGGCCAGGTATCTCCGGTCGGCGGCGATTGCCTCGTCGCTCCGCCGCGAGCGGTTCTCGGTGTCGTACTGCCAGACCCACTTGCCATCGGGCCGCTGCCGCACGTTCTGCGCCAGCGTGAAGCGCAGCTTGTGCACATCGCGCGAGGGCCGGTCCGCGAGCGCCAGCGCGACGAAGTCATCGAAGCTCGCCATGGGCTCGAATACAGCCACGGAATTGCGCTGGCGCCGCGTGCCCTCGGGGTTCACCTCCGGCCCGATGTCCATGACCGCCAGCCCCAGCAGCCGCGCCGAATACCGGCTCGCGAAAGCAAGCGAATGCATGCCGCCCATGGAAAGCCCGGCGAGCAGGAAGCGCTCCAGGCCGAGCGCATCCGCGAAGCCGCGCAGGTCTTCGGCGCAGCTTGAGACGCGATAATCGCCGTCGGCCGCCCATTCGCTCTCGCCATGCCCCGCCAGATCCAACGCCAGGCAGCGATAGTCGCGCCGCAGCGCCAGGCTGACCAGATCCCAACTGTGCGCGTTCAGGCGCCCGGCGTGCATGAAGACGAGCGGTATTGCGTGCTCGTTGCCCCAGTCGAGATAGTGCTGGCGCAGACGGCCGGTGTGGACGTGGCCTTCCCTTGGCAGGACGAATTGATCCACCTCGACCCGCTTTTCCCGCGCCAGGCGGCGCAGGTGCTGCAGAAGATTGTCACCCCGGGTATCGGGTGCGCTCATTGGCCGCTGCGCTCCATCTAGGCCTTCACTTCGCGCGCGGTGATGCGGTATTTCAGATTGTCCGGATCGAGCGGGTCGAGCCGGCCGCGCGCAGCTTCGGCCTGTGGGTACATCAGGAATCCGACCTTCGCTCCCTTCGATCCGGGCAGTTGAACGTCGTGGCCGGTGTTGTAGGCGACCCAGTTTCCTTCCCAGGCACCGAAGAGTTTGGCGCGCACCGCTGTGATGAGCGGATCGGCGAGCGTCGTCGGCTGCGCCTTTTCCTCCAGCACGGCCTTGCGCACATCGGCCGGATCGGCCGGCACCCAGCCGTAGCCGGTGAGAAATACTTCCGCACGGCAGTGCTGTGCGCGCGTGATGTTCTCAGTGCCCGCGCCCAGGCTGCGGTAGCCGAACTCGCTCTTGGCCACGCGTGCGCCATACACATCGCGCGCGGGTACGCCGGATGCCCGGCACAGCGCGACGAACAGGCCATTCAAATCGGCACACTTGCCGCCCAGGGTGCCGGACTCGAGCAGCGCCTTGACATCCCCGACGCCGCAGCCCAGCGTCTTCGGATTGCGGAAGCTGTTCTCCACCACCCACTCGTAGACGGCGCGCGCCTTGTCCGCATCGCTGCGCTTGCCTTTGACGATTTCCTTCGCGGTTCGGGCGACGATGCCGTCGGTCGGCAGGAGTTCGGTTGCCGCCGTGTAGAAGGCGACGCCGGGTCCGTCCAGGAAGAGCGCCGGATCGCGCCTGGAAAAATCGACCGCGCGGTTGCGCGTCGAGAAACGGCTGACCACCTCGATCACGGGCGCTTTCTCCGCCGCGGTCCATTCGGCCGCCAACAGGCTCACGCCGTACTTGCCGTCGTTCACGAGGCGCGCGGATTGCGCGTTGCCGCTCCAGCTATTGGCGCCGGTTCTCTGGTAGTCGCCTTCGACCGCCGGCACCGGTATCCAGGCACGCGCGGCGCCGCCGGGATGCGCGATTTCCATGCGGGTGGTGATTTCGAAAGTGCGCCAGGCGCCCTGGCGCGGATCGAACACGCCCTGACCGGTCTGGGCAAAACTCATCTTTGGAAGGAGCGAGAGCGCCGGCATTGCGGCGCCGGCGCCGAGGAAGGCACGACGTTTCATGGTTTCTCCTGACCTTGTATAGAAGGTTTGAGTGGAGTGGACCCCCAAGGGAATAAACCCTAGTGGAGCAGTTTGCGCAGCAGCGGCTCGAGCGCCGGATCGTCCCAGTCGATGGCGCCGGCGGCGACGTATCGAATATTGAGACGCAGATCCAGGATGACGGTCGCAGGCAGAACCCCAGCCTTCCAGGCGCGTGTGACAGCCAGATCGCGATCCAGCAGGATGGTGAAGCCCGCGGGGAGTTTAGCAAGGAAGCGCTCGATCGCCGGCTCGCCCTCGCCGACGTTGACGGCGAGAATTGTGAAGCGCTCGCCGGAAAGCCTTGCTCCGAGACGCTCGAGAGAGGGCATCTCGGCCATGCAGGGCTCGCACCAGGTCGCCCAGAAATTCAGCAGCACCACACGCCCGCGGTAGTCCGCGAGGCGATGCAGCTTGCCGGAGGCGTCGCGCAACGCCAGGGCGGGCGCGGAACGCGCCGCGGCCGCAGGCGGCTTCAGCTTGCCGAGTTGCGCAGGAGCCGGAAATGAGACCGCCAGGCCCACGAGCGCCGCGAACACCGCTCCGCGCACGGCTCAGCCTCCGATGTAGGACATCTCTACCTTGCGTTCATGCGCGGCGCTGGCGGTCTGCTCGGTGCGAATCTCCGAGTAGCGGTCCGCACGCCGCCGCCAGACGGCGGCGATTTCGTCGCGCAGCGCGTCATCGCCGGCGCCGGAGCGCAACAGTCCCTTTAGGTCGTGGCCGCTGCCTGCGAAGAGGCAGGTATAGAGCGAACCCTCGGTGGACAGGCGCAGGCGGTTGCAATCGCGGCAGAACGCCCGGCTGACCGAGGAGATGACGCCGATCTCTCCGGCGCCGTCGCGGTAGCGCCAGCGCTCGGCAACCTCGCCGGGGTAGTTGGGGTCGATCGGCTCGAGCGGAAACACGCCGCCGATGCGCTCCACGATCTCCCTGGACGGCACCACTTCCTCCATGCGCCAGCCGTTCGTGCTGCCCACGTCCATGTACTCGATGAAGCGAGGGATATGACCGGTGCCACGCCAATGTCTCGCCATGTCGATCACCTGGCGGTCGTTTGCGCCGCGCTTCACCACCATGTTGATCTTGACCGGCGCGAGGCCGGCCGCAGCGGCTGACTGGATGCCGGCGAGCACGCCGGCGACCGGATAGTCAGCGTCGTTGAGCTTGCGGAAGGTCGGCTCATCGAGCGAATCCAGGCTTACCGTGACGCGCTTGAGTCCTGCCGCCCGCAGCGCGCCGGCCTGTTTCGCGAGCAGGGAGCCGTTCGTCGTCAGGGCCAGATCGATGCCGGGCAGCTGTTGCGAAAGCATTGTGATCAGTTGATGAAGGTTTTTCCGCATCAGCGGCTCGCCGCCCGTGAGGCGGATTTTGCGCACGCCGAGGCCCGCGAACACGCGCGCCAGGCGCGCGATCTCCTCGAAGCTCAGAATCTCGGCATGCGGCAGGAAACGGTAATTCGCGTCGTACACGTCGCGCGGCATGCAGTACACGCAGCGGAAATTGCAGCGGTCGGTGACCGAGATGCGCAGATCGCGCAGTGCGCGCCCGAGCGTGTCGGCGAGCGGTGCGCCGTCGTAGCGCGGGGCGGGTTCGCGACGGAGCGCTGCAACTGTCGATTGGATCGGAAAAACCTTGCGGGACATGGGGCCTGTTGCCGTCTGCTGAAGCGCAATGTTACCAAGCGCAATGCTCAGGTTGTGCGCGGGCAGTTATTCGCCGTACATATCCGTGATGGGTTGTCTGAGTTGCCGCAGTCCCGGCTCAAGGTCCCGCCTGTCCTCCTTCCTTGCGCCGGTCAATCCGGCAGGCGAGAACCCTAGCGCAGGAGCGTCGCGGCGAGGCCGATGGCGGCGCATGCGGCAAGCAGCGGCGGCACTTCGACCTTGAAGCGCATCAATGCCAGCAGCGCACCAGCGCCGAGCAGCGCCGAGAACAAGTCAAGGGACGCATCGAACCCCCGCGGCCACAGCGTGTGGAAGGCGAAGAACAGGGCGAGATTGAGAATGACGCCGACCACCGCCGCCGTGATCGCGCTCAACGGTGCGGTAAAGCGCGGATCGCCGTGCGTGGTCTCGATGAAGGGCGCACCCGCGAAGATGAACACGAACGAGGGCAGGAAGGTGAACAAGGTGGCGACGCAGGCGCCGGCGACGCCCGCGGCGGCCAGGGACTCGGGACCGAACACCGCATGGCTCCAGGCACCCACGAAGCCGACGAAGGCGACCACCATGATGAGCGGTCCGGGGGTGGTCTCACCGAGCGCGAGCCCGTCGATCATCTGCGCTGCGGAGAGCCACTGGTATTGCTCGACCGCGCCCTGGTAAACATAGGGCAGCACCGCGTAGGCGCCGCCGAAGGTGAGCAGGGCGGCCTTGCTGAAGAACCAGCCCATTTTCGCAAGCGCGCTGTCCCAGCCGAAACCAATCACAAGAGGGCCGAGCGCGAGCGCGAACAGTGCAAGCCCAGCCGCGATGTAAGTCCAGAATTTGCGCCGGGAGAACAGCGCGTGCGCGGGTGTCGGCGTGTCGTCGTCGATCAGCGCCGGGCCGTAGCCAGCCGTCGCCGCACCATGCGCGCCGCCCAGGGCAAACTTGCCGGGCGCATGGCGGCCCCCGAAATAGCCGATCACGCCAGCTGCGAGCACAATCGCCGGAAAGGGCAGCTTGAGCGCGAAGATCCCGAGGAATGCTGCCGCGGCGACGGCCCACAGCCAGGCGTTGCGCAGGGCGCGCGCACCGATGCGATGCGCCGCGGCGAGCACCAGCGCGGTGACTGCAGGCTTGATGCCATAGAAGAGGCCTGTAATCAGCGGCAGGTCGCCATAGGCCATGTAGATCCAGGACAGCGCGATCAGGATGAACACCGAGGGCAGCACGAACAGGCCTCCCGCCACGATGCCTCCCCAGGTGCGGTGCATCAGCCAGCCGATGTAGGTGGCGAGCTGCTGCGCCTCGGGTCCGGGCAGCAGCATGCAGTAGTTGAGCGCGTGCAGGAAGCGCTTCTCCGATATCCACCTGCGACGCTCGACCAGCTCCCGGTGCATCAGCGCGATCTGTCCCGCGGGACCGCCGAAGCTGATGCAGCCCATCTTGAGCCAGAAGCGCCAGGCTTCGCCAGCGCTCACTCGTGCGGGCTCATCGCCCATGCCTGCCTCCCGTCGCCGAATCGGCGCATGCCATGCGCATGATATTTGCACGCGGCCGGCATTGTGCGCGGAACTTTGACGTAGCATGCGCGCTATCGCTTCCACCGTACCCGGTCGCGGTCCGAGGATTTCCGGCATTTCCGACACCCATGCTGCGCTCGCACAACCGTTTCATCATCCTGCTGGCGGCGCTGATCGTGCTGCTGCTCGTGATGGCCATGCTCTACATGCTCGGCATGGAATTTCTGGAGGGCAAGCCGCGCGATTTCTGGCAGTCTCTGCTCTGGGCCGCCGGCACGACGTCGACCACCGGTTTCGGCGGGGACACGACCTGGCAGCACCCGGCGATGATCGTGTTTGTCGTCTTTTCCCAGTTCTTCGGCGTCGTCCTGATATTCCTCGTGCTGCCGATTCTGCTGGTCCCCACGCTAGAGGAACGTTTCGAAACAAGACTGCCGAGGGAGTCGGCGGTCACGCGAAACCACGTGGTGATCTTCAAGTACGGTCCGGCGGTCGCAACGCTGATAACGGAGCTGGAGCAGGCGGCGATTCCGGCAGTCATCATCGAAGAAGACGAAGCCGATGCGCGGCACTTGCTGGGCCAGGGGCGCCAGGTGGTGTTCGGCAACCTCGACGAGGGCGTGCTGGAGCAGTCCAAATTGAGCCAGGCGCGGGCGCTGATCGTCAACGGCACGGACGAGCGCAATGCCGCGACCATACTCGCCGCGCGCCAGCTCGGCTTCGCGGGCGAGATACTCGCGCTGGTCGAAAATCCGTTCCATCGCCAGCCCATGATTCTCGCCGGCGCGAGCGGCGCCTATACGCCGCGCCATGTACTCGGGGCCGCGCTGGCGGCACGTGCGAGTCAGAAGGTCAGCCCCACCATCGCGGGGATTCAGCATCTGGGGCACAAGCTGGAGGTGGCGGAGGTGCGCATCACGCGCGACAGCGAGCTCGGCGGCAAGACGCTGGCCGGGGCCGGGCTTGGCCAGCATGCCGGGGTTACGGTGATCGGGCAGTGGGTCGGCGGCAAGCTGATCTCGCCGCCCACGCCGGACATGCGCCTCGAACCCGGCGGCATCCTGGTACTGGTGGGCAGCAACGAGAGCATCCACGACTTCATGAATCTGTGCGCCGGCGCGCGCCGGCTGCGCCGCCACGGGCGGTTCCTGATCGCGGGCGGCGGCGAGGTCGGGCGCAAGGTCGCCGAGTTGCTGGAGGATTGCGGCGAGCAGACCTGCGTCCTCGACGCCCAGCCAGGTCCGGGCGTCGACCTGGTGGGCAATGTGCTCGACACGGACGTGCTCAAGCAGGTGGGCCTGGATGATGTGCAGGCGGTGATACTCGCGTTGAGCGCCGACGCGAGCACGCTGTTCAGCACGGTCATCATCAAGGACCTCGCGCCGGACGTTCCGGTGATCGCGCGCGTCAATCTCGCCGAGAATGTCGAACGCCTGTACGGCGCCGGCGCCGATTTCGCGCTGTCGATCAGCCAGGTATCGGGCCAATTGCTCGCCTGGCGGCTGCTCGGCAGGGAATCGGTGGCGGTCGATCCCGATCTCCAGGTGGAGAAAGTCTCCACGCGCGGCATAGAGCGGCACCACCCGAAGCAGGACGACCTGCGCGAAAGAACCGGATGCAGCGTGGTCGCGGTGGAGCGCGGCGAAGACCTGCTGGTTGAATTCGGCGCCGACTTCGCGATCCGCACCGGGGACGCCGTGTATATCTGCGGCAGCGTCGAGGCGGTGCAGAAGTTCTACCAGCAGTTCCCGCAGACAGTAGGCGGGTGATCCCGCAGCTTGGGGATTCCGCGAGCGGGATACCTCCTCCTCCTCGGCATAAATAGTAACATATACGGTACTGTTTATGATGTCTAAGGTGGTGCCCGGACTGCCTCGGGACTGGGTACGCTTCGCCATTCGCGGCGTCATGGCGCCACGGTGTTTTCACTCATGCCATTTTGAAGGACGAGCCACGGATGAAGCTAGACGAGAAGGATGCCAGCCTCAAGGCGGCGCTCGATGCGCTGCTGCTCAAGCTTCCCAGCGTTGCGGCCGGCGACGTGACCGGACTTCCCGCCTATTTCATCAACGACCGGATGTTCGCCTGCATCTACGGCGGTGCGGTCGGGATACGCGTACCGGTGGCGGTGGCGACCGATCTGCAGTTCTCACGGGACAACATCGCGCCGTTTCAGCCGAAAGGACGCTCGAGCACCCGGGAGTGGGTGCAGATCAGCCACGCCGATCCGGCGCGGTACGAGAAGGAACTGGAGCTGTTCAAGCAGTCGATCGAATTCGTGAAGAGCGCGAAGTCGCGCTAGAACACCTACAATCCGAAAAAACTTCTGTTGCACTGCCGGGTCGAACCACTCCCCCTGGTCCGGCAAAGATAGTAACATATACGTTACTTTATTATTCAAAAATGCCGATTTACGCTGCCCTGATGATCAAACCATGACCAAATTCGCGCTCGGACAATCCACCCCACGCCTCGAAGACGCCGGCCTGCTGCAGGGCAAGGGCCTGTACAGCGACGACGTGCATCTGCCGCATGCGGCGCACGCCTATGTGCTGCGCTCGCCGCACGCGCATGCGCGCATCCTGCGCATCGACACGCACGCGGCAAAAAGGGCGCCGGGGGTCGTTTCGGTGCTGACCGGCGCCGAGGTGAAGGCGGATGGCCTGAAGGGACTGCCGTGCAACATCCCGGTCAAGAATTACGACGGCACGCCGCGCGCCGAGCCGCAGCGGCCGATCCTGGCGCTGGACACGGTGCGCCATGCTGGAGATCCGGTGGCCTTCGTGGTCGCCGAGACGCTGGCGCTCGCGCGCGATGCCGCCGAACTCGTCGAGATCGAGTACGAGCCGCTCCCGGCGGTGGTGGACGTGGTCCGCGCGGCAAGGGAGGATGCGCCGCGGCTGCACGCCGGGATGCAAAGCAATGTCTGCTTCGAGCTGCACATGGGCGATGCGGCGGCGGTCGATGCGGCCTTCAAGCGCGCGGCCCACGTGACGCGCCTGGAAATGGTCAACCAGCGCCTGGTTGCGAATCCGATGGAGCCGCGCGTGGCGCTCGCAGACTACGAGGCGGGCGCGGAAAAGTCCATTCTCTACACGCCGAGCCAGGGCACGCACATCATCAAGAACGCGGTCGAGGGTGCCCTCGGCATCAATGGCAGGCTTGCGGTACGCGCCCAGAATGTCGGCGGCGCGTTCGGCATGAAGGCGATGCCACACCCGGAGCAGGCGCTTGTGGTGTGGGCCTCGCGCAGGCTCAAGCGCGCGCTGCGCTGGACATCCGATCGCAGCGAGGGTTTCCTGAGCGATGGCCAGGGGCGCGATCACTTCACGACGGCAGAGCTTGCGCTTGACCGCGAGGGACGCTTCCTCGCGCTGCGCGCGACCACCTACGCCGCGCTCGGCGGATATCTGTCGTATTTCTCGCCGGTGCCGCCGCAATCCACCTTTCTGATGCTGCCCGGGGTGTACCGCACGCCGTCAGTCTCGCTGCGCCTGCTCGGCGTGCTGACCAATACGGCGCCGGTGGACGCCTATCGCGGCGCCGGACGCCCGGAAGGGATCTTCACGATCGAGCGCCTGGTCGACCTGGCAGCGCGCGAATTGGGCATCGCCCCCGACGAGATCCGGCGGCGAAATTTCATCCGCCCCGAGGATCTTCCTTACCGGACGCCCGCCGGCATCACCTACGACAGCGGCGACTTTCGCGCTGTCATGGAGCGCTGCATGCGCGAAGCCGACTGGGAGGGATTCCATGGGCGGCGTACCGCGGCGCAAAATTCCGGCAGGTTGCGCGGCATCGGCATGGCCCTCTATATCGAACGCTGCGGCGGCGGCGGCAGCGACGAAGTGCCGCTAAGCGTCACAGCCGACGAGGTGGTGATGGCTTGCGGTATGCAGGACAACGGCCAGGGACAACTGACCAGCCTGGTGCAGGTGATATCCGGCAGGCTCGGGGTCGATGCGCAGAAGATCCGCGTGATCGCCGGCGACAGCGATCTCACGCCGGCCGGCATGACCGGCGGCTCGCGCTTCGCGGCGGTGATGCTCTCGGCCACCAGCGCGGCGGCGGATGAAGTGGTGGCTAAAGGCATGGAGGAGGCCGCCGGCCTGCTGGAAGCGGCTGCCGCGGACCTCGAGTTCCGCGACGGGCGCTACTGGGTGGCGGGCACCGACCGCAGCGTTTCCCTGTTCGACGTCGCGCGCCGCGCGGGCGCGATCTCCACGCGGCACAAGCGCGTGCCCGAGGCGCTTACCTTTCCTAACGGCTGCCATATTGTCGAGGTGGAGATCGATCCCGACACAGGCGTCACAACGCTGGTCGAGTACACCATCGCCGATGATTTCGGGTGCGCGATCAACCCCCTTTTGCTGGCGGGGCAGGTTCATGGCGGCACCGTGCAGGGTATCGGCCAGGCGCTGCTGGAACATGCCGTCTATGACGACGCGGGCCAGTTGCTCACCGGATCGTTCATGGACTATGCGATGCCGCGCGCCGACGACTTGCCGAACATGAAGCTCGTATTTCAGCACACGCTATGCAAGACCAACCCGCTCGGCGTAAAGGGCGCCGGCGAAGCCGGCACCGTGGGTGCCACGCCGGCTGTGATCAACGCCATTGTGGATGCGCTGGATGCTGCCGGAAAGGGGCGGGATATCGCGATGCCGGCGACGCGGGAAAGGGTCTGGCGGATGTTGAACCGAAGCTGATCCTGCCGCGCGCGGCAAATGACAGGTTGCCGTCAGCTTTGCTCCGTAGACTGGTTCATCCACAGAGCCGAGGAGAAGATCATTACCGCCGCCAATCCAACCGCAAACAAAAAATCCAGCGCGATGAGCGTGGGTGAGAAGCTTGTCTTTTTTGGCAAGTTCGTGATCTTCCTGGTCACGTTCGGATTCGCCTTCGGCAATTTGCTGGCCGACGACTGAGCGCATACGCCAGGTCCGGCCGTGCGCCCGCACGGCCGGGGTCGAACCGGGTCGAGCCCGCCCCGGAATTTCCCGCCATGCCGCGGGTGATGCCTGCTTCAGGCCGGCGGGAAGAGGTGGCGACACTTCAGCAGTCCGGGCAGACCGGCTTCGGATAGAAGAAGGAAGAAGGGTTTCGCGCATTTCCCGCAGCAGGCAGGTGCCTCGCCCGGCCGCTGACGGTGTTCCGGAAATACTGCGCACCGCCTCCACCAAGTGCAGCACGCCGGCCGCCGTCGGCCTCGGGCGATGAGTCCAGCCGGCGCAGCGCTTCCGCCATCACTGGCGACGCCGCGCATGTTACGGTCTCCTCGATGGATTCCGGCATCCTGCGAGCGCGACGCCGTCGCGCACAATTCAGGTTTCTCAGGTGGTCAAGTCGATGCAGGCGCGCTCGCCCGGAGCGAAAGTAGAATAGGAGGTGGCGCAAGGTCGCGCTTTTCGGGCGCAAGAGCGGAGCACGTATATGAACCTGCACGCGATGGAATGGGCGGAAAACCGCAGTCAGCCGGCGATCGACGCGCTGGTGCGCGAGGGCCGGGCACATTCGGCGATCTATACCGATCCGGGGATATTCGAACTGGAGTTGAAGCGCATCTTCGGCCGCAGCTGGCTGTTCATCGGCCATGTGAGCGAAGTACCCGCGGCGGGCGACTATCGGATGCGCAAGATGGGGCGCGCTTCGGTGCTCCTGGTGCGCGGCGAAGACGGCCGGGTGCGGGTTCTGATGAACCGTTGCCGGCACCGCGGCTCCCAGGTCTGCGAGAGCGAATCCGGCAACAGCAAGATGTTCCGCTGCTGGTTCCACGGCTGGACCTACGAAAACACCGGAAAGCTTTCGGTGGTGGAGGCGCCGGCGGGCTACGGCGCCGGTTTCCGGCGCGAAGAGATGGGTCTCACGCCCGCGCCGCGCAGCGCCGAGTATCGCGGCTTCGTTTTCGCGAGCCTCGCCGCCGAAGGGCCGTCTCTCCCGGAGTTCCTCGGGCACGCCGCGCCGATCATCGATCTGCTGGTGGATGCATCGCCGGCAGGCGAGATCCTGGTCGATGGCGGCACGCACAAGACGGTCTATCAAGGCAACTGGAAGTTCATCGGCATGGACGGCTATCACCCGAACGTCGTGCATGCCTCGGTGGTGGCCGCCTGGAAACGCAACGCCGAATTCGGCACCGGCGTGACGCATCGCGAAGACCCTTTCGTGGACGAAGCGCGCTCTCTGACGCGCGACCTCGGCAACGGCCATGTGATGCTCGATTTCCGGGAACAGCGTCTGCATCACTACGAGGCGCATCAGGCTTTCCTGCGCAACACACCGGGCGGCGAGCGCTACATCGCGGACATGCGGCGCGCCTACGGCGAGGCGCGCGCGCGGCTGCTGATAGCGCTCAGCGGCGATCCGCACGTCGGCGTGTTCCCCAACCTGCAGCTCATCAACAACCAGGTGCGCATCGTGAACCCGATCGCGGTCGACAAGACCGAGGTGAACATGATCGCGGTGCGCCTGGGCGGCGTGAGCGACGAGATGAACATCGCGCGGCTGCGGCAGCACGAATCGTTCTATGGTCCGGCGGGAGGAGGTTCGCCGGACGACGCCGAGATCTTCGAGCGCGTGCAGCGCGGCCTTCTGGCGGACGTGGACCCGTGGGTGGATCTGTCGCGCGGCATGGAGCGCGAGACGCTGGGCGCCGACGGCACCGTCGTCGGCCGCATCACCGACGAAGTGACCCAGCGCGGACAGCTGCGGCACTGGCGCGATCTGATGCTGCGGCCATGAGCTGGGAGACATACAGGGAGGTCGAGCTCTTGCTGCTGCACGAAGCCGAGCTTGCCGATTCGCACCGCTACGCGGCATGGCTGGCGCTGTGGACGCGCGAGCTGCGCTACTGGATACCGTGCAACGGCGACGACGCGGACCCGCAGCGGCAGATCGCGATCGTGTACGAAGAGCGCCCGGCGCTGGAGGAGCGCCTGTACCGGCTCGACTCCCGTTTCGCGCATTCGCAGAGGCCGCCCTCGCGGCTGTCGCGCGTGGTCTCGAACATCGTCTACGACGGCTACGAGCCGGAGCGGGGCGGCGCGGTCGTCTCGCGTTTCGTACTCGGCGAGGAAAGGCGCGAGCGCCAGACGGCGTGGATCGGGCGCGCGCGCCACGTGCTGGTGCGCGAGGCCGGCGCGCTGCGCATCAAGGAGAAGAAAGTCTGGCTGATCAACAACGACAGTCCCATGGGCAACCTCACCTTCATCCTTTGAACCCCGGCGCGGCGCGGGCAGGCGTGCGCCTTTCCTGCGCGCGCTGATGCCGGCTACGGCGGCCCGGGCGCGCGGCGTCCTTCGGCTCGCCGAGCGGGGATCGCGGCAAAATATTTCAAGGGAAATATCATCTATGCAAATTTATGCTTCAAGCAGTCATCCGGGATGCCGCAAACGGAATCCCATGCCGCGCGCTGCCGGATAAAGTCCCCGATGTCGGGCCCGTCCGAATCGAGCATCTGGGGCGCGTGGCCGCGCCTCGCGCGCGACGCCGATCCCGCGGAAACGCGCGAGTGGCTCGAGGCGCTGGACGCTACGATCGCGGCGCACGGCGCCGGCCGCGCCGAGTTTCTGCTGAATGTCCTGCTCGATCGCGCCCGGGCGGGGCGTGCCGCGCTGCCGGCCCTGTTCAATTCGGCCTACCGCAACACTGTCGCGCTCGAGTCGCAACCGCAGTTTCCAGGCAACCTCGAGCTCGAGCAGCGCCTGTCCGCGATCGTGCGCTGGAACGCGCTCGCCATGGTGGTGCGCGCCAATCGCGAGAGCGCCGAGCTGGGCGGCCACATAGCCAGTTACGCTTCCGCAGCGGACCTGTTCGAAGTCGGCTTCAATCATTTCTTTCGCGCCGGCCGCGCGGGCGATCTGGTCTATTTCCAGCCGCACTCCGCGCCGGGTGTCTATGCGCGCGCGTTTCTCGAGGGGCGCTTGAGCGAGGCGCAGCTCGCGAATTACCGCCGCGAGGCCGGAGGCGCCGGCCTGTCGTCCTATTGCCACCCGTGGCTGATGCCGGATTTCTGGCAGTTCCCCACCGGATCGATGGGCCTGGGCCCTCTGCAGGCGATATACGCGGCGCGCTTCATGCGCTATCTGGAACACCGCGGCGTTCTGCGGACGCAGGGTCGCAAAGTCTGGGCCTTCGCCGGCGATGGCGAGATGGACGAGCCGGAATCCCTTGCCGGCCTGTCGCTCGCGGCGCGCGAAGATCTCGACAACCTGATCCTGGTGGTGAACTGCAATCTGCAGCGCCTGGACGGTCCGGTGCGCGGCAACGGCTCGATCATTCAGGAGCTGGAGCGGCTGTTTGCGGGCGCCGGCTGGAACGTGATCAAGGTGCTGTGGGGCTCCGACTGGGATTCGCTGTTCGCGCGCGATCACGACGGCGCGCTGCTGCGCCGCTTGCACGAGACGCTCGACGGCGAGCTGCAGCGCTACGCCGCCAGCGATGGCGGATTCAATCGCGAGCGCTTCTTCAACAAGTATCCGGATTTGCAGCGCCTGGTGGCCGACATGTCGGACGAGGACATCGATCGCCTGCATCGCGGCGGCCATGATCCGGTAAAGGTTCATGCCGCTTATGCGGCGGCGCTGGCGCACACGGGGCAACCGAGCGTGGTGCTGGCCCAGACCAAGAAGGGCTACGGGATGGGCCGGTGGGGTCAGGGCCGCATGACGACCCATCAGCAGAAAAAGCTCGATCTGGATGCGCTGCGCGAATTCCGCGATCGTTTCTCGCTGCCGCTCTCGGACGAGGATTTGACGGAGCTGCGTCCGTACAAACCGGCGGACGACGCCCCGGAGATGAAGTATCTGCATGCGCGGCGCGCCAGGCTCGGCGGCTATCTGCCGGCGCGTTCCGGCGCGGCGCCGCGGCTCGAGATACCCCCGCTTGCTTCGTTCGAGCGCCTGCTCGCCGGCTCCGGTGCGCGCGAGCAGTCCAGCACGATGGTGTTCGTCGGTTTGCTCGTACAACTGCTCAAGGACGTCAACGTCGGGAGGTATGTAGTGCCGATCGTCGCCGATGAGGCGCGCACGTTCGGCATGCAGTCGCTGTTCCGCCAGGCCGGGATTTATTCGCCGGCCGGGCAGTTGTACGAGCCGCAGGACCGGGAAGAGCTGCTCTACTACCGTGAGGCGCGCGACGGGCAGATCCTGGAGGAGGGCATCACCGAGGCGGGCGCCTTGTCATCCTGGATCGCGGCCGCGACCTCCTACAGCGTGCACGGCGTGCCGATGCTGCCCTTTTACGCCTACTACTCCATTTTCGGCTTTCAGCGCGTCGGCGATCTGATCTGGGCGGCGGCAGATTCGCGCGCGCGCGGCTTTCTGATCGGTGCGACCGCGGGGCGCACCACGCTTTCCGGAGAAGGACTGCAGCACCAGGACGGCAGCTCGCACCTGATCGCCTCCACGATTCCGAACTGCGTCGCCTACGATCCGTGTTTCGGCTATGAGCTGGTCGTGATTCTGCGGGACGGCATGCGGCGCATGCTGGCGGAGCAGGAGGACGTCTTCTATTACGTCACCGTGATGAACGAGAACTACGCCCAGCCGGCGATGCCGGAGGGCGTGGAGGAGGGCATATGCCGCGGCATGTATCGTCTGCGGCCGGCCGGAAAATTCAAGTCGCGCGTCCATCTGCTCGGCTCCGGCACGCTGCTGCGCGAGGCGCTGGCGGCGGCTGAAGTTCTGGAAGGCGAGCACCGGATCGGGGCAGACGTCTGGAGCATCACCAGTTGGACCGAGTTGCGGCGCGACGGTATGGCGGCGGAGAAATCCGGAGCCGTGCCCTGGGTGAGCGCGTGCCTCGGCGCGCATGGCGCACCGGTGATTGCGGTGTCCGACTACGTGCGCGCGGTGCCGGATCTGGTGCGGCCCTGGGTGGACCGGACCTTTGTGACGCTCGGCACCGACGGTTTCGGCATGAGCGACACGCGCGCCGCCCTGCGCCGGCATTTCGGCGTGGATCGCGCCGCGATCGTGGCTGCGGCGCTCAAGGCGATCCGGAAGCAGCCGGTGCGTTAGGGCCACAGGCTCGGGTGGGCGGCCCGGGCATCGAGAGTTCTAATGGGTCGGCAATCCCGGGTCGGTCGACAGCCCGGAAACCAGGGTTCCGAGGGCGACGATCACCGAGTCGAGCGGCACCATATACGCCACATCGACCTTGCCCAGGTGCACATGCAGCGAGACTTCCTTGGGTGTGCGGCCGGGCGACACCTCGATGCCGCTCGCTGGCAGGCCGATACTCATGCCGCCCTGCGCGGGCGGCACCCGCTGCGGGCCGCTGGCGCCGCGATCGACCAGGCCGCAGGTGAGCTGCAGAACGAAGGCGAGCGCCTTCGTTCCGACCCGGAAGGAGGCCTTGCGCCCGCTCTCGTCCACCAGCACCCAGGTGGCGCCGTCCGCGCCGGGGGTTTCCTGCAATTCAATGTTTGTCAGGGCGCCGAATTGCACCGTGTCCATCTGCTCTCCAGGCTGGTTCTGTGAAAAGACCGAACGCAATCCCGCGTACACGCTCGAATGTATCGCGCGGTGCCGGGAATTGCGGGCGGGCTCGCGTTTCAGGAGCCGAAAAACTTTCCCGGCATGACGATCGGGTCGACCTGCTTGTTCTCGATCGAATCGCCGGGCAGGGGCAGGCCATTCGACCCGAGGCGCCCGTCGGTGCCGTCGAAATTGCCGCGGTAGGGATTGCTGCGCTCTTGCTTGACCCAGTCCTCGGAGGCGCCGACGCGCAGCATCACCAGGTTGTCGGCCCCGGAACTCTGAAACCAGTAAAGCACGCCGCGCGGCAGCATCACGCCCTCGTTCTTGTTCACTACCTTGATGTTGTCGTCGGAGTTGATGCGGAAGCTTGCCTGCCCCTGCAGCACGACGAAGGTGTGATCCTCGTTGGCGTGCATGTGCATGGTATTTTCGCCGCCGGACGCGTATACCTTGAGGACCACGGAAAGCAGCGGCGTCGTGGCGACGATATTGTCGAGCCGGCCTTGCGAGAGAAGCGGGGACTTCAGATTGAAAAACTGCGCTTGCGGCCTGGCTGCGATGGTGGTCGTCATGAGCAATCCCTCCTGGAAGAAATTCGGATGATGCGTCGAATTGAAAGCCGCGGAACTATAGGCGCTCGCGCGCACACCTGGAAGACAATAATAAGTAGCATTAGAATCGAAGATGATTCAACAATCGGGCCGCGAGGCGCGGGTAGATTACCTTAAATCGATGGACAGCTTCGTGCGCGTCGCCAAGGCTGGCAGCTTCTCTGCCGCCGCCGCCGAGACCCGCATGTCGCGCGCAAGCATGACGAAAAACGTCGCCGCGAAGACCGTGGACTTTCTCAGCCGCGTGCTCGGCATGAAATTCGTCTCCACCGTGATGAATGACAAGGTGCCCTCCACCGGCGAAGCCTTTCCCTACCGGCACCTGTTTTTCGAGATGAAGGACGGCTCGACGCTTGCCTTCTTCGTATCGCCGAGCCTGCCCGAGCGTGCTGCCGCGTCCCGCACCGCGTACAAGGTGTTCGATCACATGGCCCTGCAGGCCGCCTCCAGCGCCGAAGTTGACGCCTGGGCGCAGCGGCTACGCGACAACGGCGGTCGACGTGCTCGGTCCGGTGGACCACGGCATCATCTACAGCATCTATTTCCATGACCTGGACGGCACCGGCTGGAGCTCACGACCACGACCGATGCCAGCTGGACCGATCACGCGATGGACGCGTCCCGCGACCTCGATCGGCTCGCGTCCGGCGACAGCATCCTGCATGCCGCGCCGCTTTCGCACGGCTCGGGACTCTATGCGCTGGCGCATATCGCCTCCGGCAGGAGCAACGTAATTCCGGAGAGCGGCGGCTTCGAGGCCGGGAAGAGCGCGAACTCGAAGGCGCGGATCGACGGCATTCAGATTCAGGAGTGCGCTCGCGGTGGCGCAGCTCGGCGTCGCGGCAGGCGGGCGCATCGCAGGACTGGATCTGAACCCGGTGATCGTGCAGCGCGAGCGCACGGTGGCAGTTGATGCGCCGGTAATTGCAGCGGGGTAGCATCCACTTTTGCCGCTTCCTCTGAGACGAGTCTGCCTCTGGGATATGCTTAACTCGCCGAGCCACACATTGATCTGAGCAGGCGAGATGGACACAACACCGCAGAACGAATCGGATGGTCATGGCGTGCTGTTTCGTTCCAGGATCGAGATTGCAGGCGTCCTGGAACGACTCGCTCGATACGGGGCGGTACTCGTGGCAGAGGTTGGAGACGGCGATCAGTTGTTTCTGACACGCGTGCTCCGCGTCGACCCGGGCGAGGAATTTTTCATTGCCGCCTACAGCCTGGAAAAAGAGGCGAATATTGCGCTGCTTGAGAAGCGGTCGGTGAGATTTCAGGCGAGCGAGGGCTCCTGGCGCATGCAATTTATTGCAACTCGGCCGTCTGAGACGGAATTCGAGGGAGCCGCCGCAGTCCGGTTCGCGCTTCCCAAGGCGCTCATCCAGTCGCATCACCGCGAACACCCCAGGTTCGGGGTGCCTTTGGATGTATCGCTGCGCTGCATTGCGGACGCCGCCGGCGTCGCGCCGTTTGAGGCGCGCATCGTCGACGTAAGCCGCGGTGGCCTGGGCAGCATCGTTTACGACCCTGCTGTCAAGTTGCCGCCGGGCACCGTGCTTAGAGGATGCAAGATTGTCCTTCCAAGTGCTGAAGCGATCGTCGCTGACCTCGAGGTGCGCTATAGCGTTTCGATCATGCAGCCCGACGGCATCCTTGCACTGCGCTCAGGCGTCAAGTTTCTCGGCGAGCCAAAGGGATTCGGCGCACTGCTCCGCAGGTTTGTCCTGGAGATTGGCGAAGATCGCTAGGGCCGACAGCCATCTCTCGTCATCGCGGCGCGCCACTTCTACTCCCCTGCCTTAATCCCCGCCTGCTCTAGGCTGAAGTTCCACGCCAGGGAACCCGAACGCCTGGAGCGAGACTTGAAAGTGCTGCCGGTGGATCCTGATGCGGGAGAGATCCTCATGCCGGAGGAGCGTGGCGACCGCGAGTACCGGCGCCGGGAGCGCGAAGGCCGCGTGCTGCCCAAGCCCGTGCTGGAGGACTTGCAGAAGTTGGCGCTGCGCTTCGGAGTGGGGATGCCCGCCTAGTGTGCGGACTCGATCCTCCAGAATCAACCGGCAGGTTTTCGATCCGCAACTCTCGATGGCAGCCAGTCCATGCCGCCGCCATCCACGGTCAGGGTGGCGCCGGTAACGTATGCGGCACTTTCCGAGCACAGGAAGGCGGACTGCCCGGCCGATATCTTCTGGCTGGCACACGCGCCCGAAAGGGGCGAGGCCATAGGCGCGTCCTTGATGCTCGCGAGACCGCGGCGCTGCGCGGCCTGATTGCCCTCCGCGCTCTCCACCAGGCCGGGCTGCACGATGTTGCTGCCTATCTCGTGCCGGCGTTCCTCTTTTGCGACCGACTGCGAGCGCTGTAGTCCGCCGCCTGTAACGGTCCGAGCGTTGCAGAAGGAGAAATCCCACGCTTCCCAGGACGGCTTCGAGCGCATCTGCCGGTCATCCGGCGCGTTGCCGGCGCGTTATCCGGTCATGGACGCCGCTCGGCAGGTGGGATTTCCGCTTCATCTGGTGCAGCGCGGCCGGCGCGGCGAAGCCTGCTTTCAAGCCGAGAGCGACTGCATGGCCTACCTGCGCGCGCTCGGAGACTGCGCCATGCGGCTGGAGTGCGCCGTGCACGCCTATGTGCTGATGGGCAACCATGTTCATCTCCTGGTCACGCCGGCGCGTGCCGGCGGCGCCGCACGCCTGCTGCGGGGTCTCGCCGAGCGCCATGAACTTGAGGGCGCTGCCGCTGCGGCGCCCGCCTATGGACGTCCCGGCAATGGGCGTGATTTCGGCGGCACCTCAGTCTCGCCGGTGTATGCGCGCCGCTATCTTTTCGCCTGCATGCGCTATATCGAGCTGAACCCGGTGCGCGCCGGGTTCGTGCGCCACGCCGCGCAATACCGCTGGTCCAGCTATCGTGCAAACGCGCTGGGCGGGGAAGATCCGCTATTGACGCCGCACGCTCTTTACTACGCGCTGGGCCGTACGCCCGAGGCGCGGCGCGCGGCCTACCGCGTGTTGTTCCCCGCCGCGTCGCAGTTGCACGCGATGACAGATTCCGCCCAGGGTGCGGCGCCAGGCATCTCTTCCGCAGACCGCGGCGCTCATTCCGCGTCCTGAACGAGTCCGTGCGCGCCCACGCCGAGCAGGCGGACCGGCCTGACAGGGTTCGCGGCCGCCTCGGTACGCGCCAGCAGGGCCACGGCGCGGCCCGCGATCTCGCCGGCATCGCGGGTGACGAAGTTCGCGGTGTGGCTGCGCGTGACGGTCGTGAAATTCGCGTAACGCAGCTTGAGGGTCACGGTGCGCGCCTTGAGCCCTTTCTGCTCCAGCGCCGCTGCGGTGCGGCGCGCCAGGCGCTCGACTTCGGCGCGGATTTCATTACTCTGTTCGAGGTCCACCGCGTAGGTGGTTTCGCCGCTCAGGGATTTCCATGGCCGGTCCGGAGTGACCGGACGCGGGTCGTCGCCTTGCGCGAGGCGCTTCAGCCACGCGGCGAGGCGGCCCACCGCGCGCCCGAGCGCAGCTTCATCCGCGGTTCTTATATCGACCAGCCTGACGATGCCGATGGCGCGCAGCTTTTTCGCCGTGACCGGACCGACGCCCCAGAGCGCCTCGACCGGCAGCTCCTGCAAAAAGGCTTCGACGCGCTGCGGTGAAATCACGGTCAGGCCGTCCGGCTTGCGCCAGCCGGAGGCGATCTTGGCGAGAAACTTGTTCGGCGCGACGCCGGCCGAGGCGGTCAGGCCGGTCTCAGCGTGGATGCGCTGCTTCAGGATCCGCGCCACGCGCGTGGCATAGGGCTCGCACCACAGGTTTTCGGTCACATCGAGATAGGCTTCGTCCAGGGACAGCGGCTCCACCAGCGCCGTGCAGGAGCGCATGATCGCCATGACCTGCTGCGACACGGCGCGATAGCGCTGGAAATCCGGGCGCAGCACGATCAGCTCGGGGCAGGCGCGCAAGGCGCGGGCGGTCGGCATCGCCGAGCGAACGCCGTAGGCGCGCGCTTCGTAGCTGGCTGCCGCGACCACACCGCGCGATTCCGCCGGGCCGCCGACGGCGACAGGCTTGCCGCGCAGGGCAGGATCGTCGCGCTGCTCGACGGAGGCGTAGAACGCGTCCATGTCGATGTGGATGATGCGGCGCAGGCGATCCGGCACGCGGCAATTCTAGGGACGCGGCGCGCGGCGTTTACACAGGCTTCAGCCAGCGATCCGAAAGGCGACATGCGTCGCCGGACTCGAGACGCGGCCGGTTACTTGCCCTGTGTCGCGGCGGGTTTCTCGTCGCGGCGCGTGATGTACACGATCAGGCCCTCGGTCGCGACCTCGACAAAGTGCTCGCCGTAGCCGAGTTCCTTCAATTCCCATTTGAAGCTGTTGCCGAGGCGTGCCTTGTTGAAGGTGCCCAGGCGCTTCTGCTGCGCGAATTGCGCGGCGCTCCGCAGGGCATCCTCGAGCACCTTGGTGACGCGCGCGACCGACACCTTTTTTTCCGCGGAGCGTTCAAGCGAAGGGGGATAGCGCTTGGCCACCGCTTCGGCGAGCGATTTCGCGAACTGGTCGATGTCCTTGCCGGATACGCTGCCGAATAAGCCCATCATGGCCTCGGGAAGAATTCAGTCGGTACTTTTTCCCGCTCCGCGGTAGATTGCGCTTCAATCGGGCGCGCGGAACGCGCTTGCATCAGCAAGGCTCATTATAATCACGCCGCCCGAACCATCATGTCCTATACACGCCAGAGCCCCAGCCCGCGCTACCGCTACCTGTCCGAGCAGTATCGCCTGCTGCACGCCAGGGGCGATCCGCGTATCGGGATCGCCACCCACCAGATGTTCTCGGGACATTCGCTGTTCAACTGGGTGGCGCGAATCCGCGCGCTCATCATCACGACGAAATCCACGACGCTGCTCGACTACGGCTCGGGCAAGGGACAGCAATATGACCCGCTCGATCCGCCGAGCCGCGAACGTCTCGGCGGCGCGGATTCGGTTCTCGACTATTGGGGCGTCGAGGAGGTGCGCTGCTACGATCCGAACTACGAACCCTACAGCAAGCTTCCCACGGATCGATTCGACGGCGTGATCTGCACCGACGTTCTGGAGCACTGCCCGGAGGAGGATGTCGGCTGGATCCTGGAGGAGATCTTCGGTTACGCGAGGCGCTTCGTGTTTGCGGTGGTCGCCTGTTACCCGGCGAACAAGAAGCTGCCGGATGGCAGCAACGCCCACTGTACGATCCGGCCGACGCAATGGTGGCGCGCCCAGGTTGAAGCGGCGGCGCGAGTCAATCCCGTGGATCAGTTCGAGATTACCCTCATAACCCAGGACGGCAGGGCGCCGGATGTTCTGATTCGCTCCCAGGGCCGCTCGTGACCGGGGAAGCCGGTACGGCCGGTGCAAGGTAGATAGTAACAAAAACGTTACTATCTATCGGGCGCCGTCCCTCCAACTCCCTTCCCAGCGCTGCGATGCTGAAGAACCTGCTCCGGGACATGTTGCGCCGGACTTTGCCCAAGGCGGGACCAGAGCCTGGGGCGGATCTACGAGGCCCGCAGGCCGACTTTGGACGGATACGCGGGCTGCTCGAGGCGCGCGATCTGGCCGGCGCGGAGGCCTCGCTCGCCCGGTTTTCCGGCGCGCATGGCGCGGATTTCCTCTGGCTGCGCGGCGAGCTTGCGCGTTTACGCGGGACAAGCGATTCAGCGCAAACCTTCTACCGCTCCGCCCTGCGCCATGACCTGCGCCACCGCGCATCCTGGATGAGTCTCGGCGTGCTTTTTTACCGCGCTGGAAAACTTCCGCTCGCCCACCAGCATTTCAGGGCTGTCCTTGCGCTCGGCCCGAACGATCCGGAAGCGCTGAACGAACTCGGCCTGGTGGAACTCGCTCTTGGCAATCGCACGGACGCGCGCAGCACCTTCGAGGATCTCCTGGATCGGCATCCGGATCATGGACAGGCCTGGAACAACCTCGGATTGGCGCTTGCGGGCCAGGGACAATTGGAGGAAGCGTGCCGCGCATTCCGCCGTGCGCTGGCCCTGAATCAGGATGACTCCGTGGCGGGCGCCAATCTCGGTCTGGCTTGCCGCGACCTGAACCGCCCGCAGGAGGCGCGCCAGGTATTCGAAGCGGCAGCCCGGCGCGACGTACAGTCGCCGGGCATCAGGGTCGGGCTCGCGCTCGCACTTCAGGATCTGGGGGAACTCGATGCGGCACGCATGGCGCTGGAACAGGCGCTTGGGCTGGCGCCCGGCGATCGCGCGGCGCTGAGCGCCCTTAGTGCGCTTGCGCTGCGCGGAGGGAACGCCGAGGAAGCGCTGGCACTGGCGGAGCGGGTGCTCAAGGCATCACCCGAGCATCCCGAAGCGCTGCTTGCCAAAGCGCATGCGCTGCTTGCCCAGGGCGCGTACCGCGAGGGGTGGGCGTGCTATGAAGCGCGCTTGCGGAGCCGCGCTTCGCCGCGCCGCTCCTATCCGCTGCCGCACTGGACATCCGCCGCGCCGCCGCTCGGCCGGCGAATACTGGTCTACGGGGAACAGGGCCTGGGCGAGCAGATCATGTTTGCCTCGATGCTCGGCGAGGTTCGCGGGCAGTCGGAGGCGGCGCTCGATTGCGAACCGCGACTGCGCGCCCTGTTTGCGCGCTCGTTTCCGGGTCTGCGCATACTGCAGGGAACGGAGTCCAGGGCGGAGCTGCGCGAGCAGTTCGATGCCTGCCTGCCGATCGGATCTTTCGCGCGGATGTATCGTAACGATGCGGGGAGTTTCCCCAAGCATCACGGATACCTCAACCCCGATCCGCGGCGCGTCGCCGGCTGGCGCGCGCGGCTCGGCGAACTGGGGCGGGGCTTGAAGATCGGCATTGCATGGCGCGGCGGCCTGGCAAGCACCGGCGGCGCGCTGCGTTCGCTCGATGTGGATGAACTCGCCGCGATCGCCCGGCAGCCCGGTGTTCACTGGATAAATCTGCAGCACGACGCGAGCGCGGTCGAACTGGAGCGATTCCGGGCGTCCGCGCCGTTACTGCATGACGCCGCCGTACTCGCTGATATGGATGAGGCGGCGGCGCTGCTGGCCGCCCTCGATCTCGCCATTGCGCCTTGCTCCACCATCGTTCACCTGGCGGGCGCGCTCGGCGTGCCGGTATGGGTGCTGACGCCCTTCGCACCGGCCTGGCGCTACCGCCTGCAGGGCGAGTCCATGCCCTGGTATCCGAGCGCGCGCCTGCTGCGCCAATCCGGTCCGGGCGGCTGGCGCGAAGTCCTGCACTCGCTCAGCGCGGGACTCGACAGCTTATGCGCCGGGCGCGCTGTCCCATGACACCGGCCTGCTCGGCGGGCAGTCCGGAGAACGGTGTCCAGGCCGCCGCCGCTCGCCTGCTGGAGCAAGGTGACGCCGAAGCCGCACTGGCTGAGATCGCGCAGTGTCTCGAATCTGCGGAATCGCCCGCGGCGTATATCCTCCAGGCGCGCGCGCTGGCAGGGCTGCGCAGGTTTGATGCCGCGCACGATGCGCTGGTGCGGGCATTCGCGCTCGATGCGCAATGCATGGAGGCTCATTTCGCGCTCGGCAAGCTGCATCGCCGGCAGAAGGCGCTGCCGCTCGCTGCGGCCTGCTTTGAACAGGTGCTTGGCCGGTCGCCGGGGCATGTGGAAGCGCTCTATGAACTGGGCTCGGTCTATCAGGAGTTGAATCGGCTGCCCGAGGCGCTTGCCCGGCTCGAGCTGGCGCACGAGTTGGCCCCGGCCGATCCGCGCATCGCCAACCAGCTTGCCATCGTGCTCGTCGCCCAGGAGCAGTACGGGCGGGGTATCGCGCTGCTGGAGGAGATTTGCGCGCGCACCTCGTCGGCGGTGGTAAGGCCGCGCATCAATCTCTCCAACGCGCTGTTGCGGCTGGGCCGCTTCGCGCGCGCCCTGGAAGTCCTGGAGGAGGTTCTCGAGGTAGAGCCGGATAACGTCGAGGCGCGCTGGAATCGATCCCATTTCCTGCTCGGCATGGGGCGTTATGAAGAAGGCTGGCGCGACTACGACTACCGGGTGCTGCTCAAGTCGCGCCCTGTCCGGCTGCTGCCGTTTGCGGAATGGGCGGGCGAGCCGCTGCAGGGCAAGCGGGTGCTGATCGCCGCCGAACAGGGGCTCGGGGATGAACTCATGTTCGCGTCCTGCATTCCGGAGGTGCTCGCCTGCGCGAGCGAAGTGCACATCGAGTGCGAGCATCGGCTGGCCAGGCTGTTCGCGCGCTCCTTTCCGGGGGCCAAAATCCTGGCGAGCGACCATGAGGCGCAGCCGCCATGGATGAACAGCGCGCCGGATCTGGATTGCTTCGTCCGCGCGGGGAGCCTGCCGCGCTATCTGCGCAATTCGCCGCGGGAGTTCCCGGCGCATCGCGGTTATCTGAGGGCGGACGAGGCCCGCGTGGAGCACTGGCGGGCGCGCCTCGCGGCGCTCGGCCCCGGAATGAAGATCGGGCTGTCCTGGCGCGGCGGAACGGCGAGCACGCGGGCCGGCGCGCGGAGCATTCCGCTCGAGGGGCTTGCCGCCATCCTTGAGGTGAGCGGCTGCGAGTTCGTCAGCCTTCAGTACGGCGAGGTGGACGGCGAAATAGGTGATTTGCGGCGCATGCGGGGGCGAACCGTCCATCACTGGAAGGAAGCGATCGCGGACTATGACGAAACCGCGGCGCTGGTCTCGGCGCTTGATTTGGTGATAAGCGTGCAGACCGCTCTTATCCACCTCACGGGAGCACTCGGCAAGCCCGCATGGGTGCTGGTCCCCGCCGCGCCGGAGTGGCGCTACGGCATCGCCGGCGAGGGCATGCCGTGGTATCCGTCGATCCGCCTTTTCCGCCAGCAGCATGCCGGTGCCTGGCAGGAAACGCTCGCGCGCATCGTCGCGGCGCTGCGTGCTTTCAAGCCCGGCGGAGTGACGAGTGTCTGATTGCGCGCCCGGATCGCCGCGGGACGTCCCCGAAGCGGGCGCTGCAAAGCAACTGTTGATCCGCGCGCTGCAACGCCAGGGCGAGCGCTCGTACGCGGAGGCGGAATCCTGTTATCTGGCATATCTTCACGCGCAGCCCGACGATGCGCAGGCGCGTGCCGCCTACGCCGGCCTGCTCGCCACCCAGGGGAAGACGGCACAGGCGATCGACAACTACCGGCGGGCACTCGAAATCAATCCCGGATTTGCCGAGGCCGCCTCGAATCTGGCCCTGGCACTCGCCAAGTGCGAGGAATTCGAAGCGGCGGAGGAATGGCTGCGGCATGCGCTTGCAATCAGGCCCGACATGCTTGCCGCGCGCCTGAATCTGGGCGCTGTGCAGCAGGAACTCGGCAAGCTGGAAGAGTCGGCTGAAAGCTTCGAGCAGGCTGTGCGACGCAGCCCCGAATCGGCCGTGGCGCGCTTCAATCTCGCCAATGGATACGCGCGTTTGTTCAGAATGGATGAGGCCCTTGCCAGTTATCGCGCGGCGATTGCGATCGACCCGGATTTCGTGGATCCCCATTGGAACCTCTCTCACGCGCTGTTGCTTCAGGGTCAGTTCGCCGAGGGGTGGGAGAAGTATGAATATCGATGGCGCATTGCGAGCGCGGAAAAGCCCGAAGCCTCGGCGCGCTTGTGGTCAGGGGAAGACCTGTCGGGGAAGCGGCTGTTCCTCTGGTCCGAGCAGGGTTATGGAGACACCCTTCAATTCATCCGCTATGTGCCGCTTGCTGCGAAGCGCGGGGCGCGGGTCATCGTGCATGCGCGCGCGCCGCTGACGCGGATTCTGCAATCGGTCGAGGGAATCGAGCGGCTCGGCCTGCGCGGCGACCCGGTGCCCGAATACGACTACCAATGTCCGCTGATGAGTCTGCCGCGCGCTTTCATGACCACCGGCGAGTCGATTCCGTGGCAGGGCCCGTACCTGCGCGCCGATCCCGTCCAGGCGGCAGCCTGGCGCGGGCGCTTGAACCGCAAGGCGCGCTTGCGCGTCGGTCTGGTGTGGTCAAGCGGCATTCGTGCCTATAACCGCGAAGTCTTCCACGCCGGGATCACCCGCAGCATCACCCTTGGGCAGCTCAACCCGCTGGCGCGAGTCCGCGGCGTGCAGTTCGTCAGCCTGCAGGTGGGGCCGCAGGCGGGCGAGGCCGCCGCTCCGCCGCATGGCATGCGCCTGGTCGATTGGAGCGGCGAATTGCGCGATTTCGCCGACACGGGGGCATTGATCGAGGCGCTGGACCTGGTAATTGCCGTGGATACCGCAGTTCTGCATCTTGCTGGCGGGCTTGGCAAGCCGGTCTGGGTGCTGCTCAAATACCATGGTTGCTGGCGCTGGTTGCGTGAGCGCGCGGATTCCCCGTGGTACCCGCGGTTGCGCCTGTTCCGGCAGCGCGAGCCTGAGAACTGGGTCGATCCGATTCGCGAGGTTGCCGAAGCGCTGGCCGAAATGGCCGACAGTGAAACAAAAGGCGGGAATGGCTGGCGTTCTCTGATCAACCGGCTTCGGCCGCGACCGAACTAGCCCCGGCATCGTTCGCGAACAGGCGCTGCGCCGATTTCTGACAGGTCGTTGACACTTTTTGTCATGTACATAGAGCGGTCAAGGCCCTGTGCGCGTGAATTTGGCCACATTCCCGGCAAAAATCGGAGTGGCACGGTTCCTGCTTCGGCTTACGCGGGTATTCCCCAATTCTGGAAAAAGGAGATTTATTATGAAGAAGATGCAGAAGGGTTTTACGCTGATCGAACTGATGATCGTGGTTGCGATTATCGGCATTCTGGCCGCGGTCGCTTTGCCCGCGTACCAGGACTACACGATCCGCGCGAAGGTGTCCGAGTTGATGCTGGCTGCAAGCTCGGCCCGCACCGGCGTCACTGAAGCCGCGCAGAACATCGGTGGCTTGAGCAACTCCAACTCCGGCATTTCGATCGCCGTCACCACGAAGATCAGCGCTGGCACGGTCGACGCCAATGGAACCATTGCGGTCGCCGGCGTCCCCTCATCGTTCAACAACCAGGACATCAAGGTCACTCTGGCGCCGAGCTGGAACGGCGCAACGGTTGTGTGGAGCTGTGAAGTTGCTCCGGCCAAATTCGGCCCGTCCAGCTGCCGTACCGACTGATCACCGCCTGACGCTTGTAGACGCCTCCTTCGGGAGGCGTTTTTTTTCATGCCGACTTCCTTTTTGAGCAGGCTGTTCGCGGGACGCGCAACGCGCGTGCAGCGCGTACTGGCCGGCGCCAGGCAGGAATTCGAGAGAGGCTATTTCGAGAGCGCGCTAGGCATCGCACGGCAGGCGCTGCGCCACGACCCGCGCTCAGCCGCTGCGCACGCTTTGGCCGGTGCCTGCAGTATCGAATTGGCTCGGGCTGAACAGCATGATGCGGTGCGCCGGCGTGCCGCGGTGCCTGATGTAAGCGGCACTTACGATCGTGCGATCGCACATTTCGAGGAGTGTGCGCACTATTCGGCTGACCCCTGCAAGCCCATCGGCCGGCAGGCGGCCGCACTACGTGAGGCGGGCAGGCTCGACGCTTCGCATGCTCTATTGGAGCGGGCGCGCACGCGCTGTTCTGCCAATCCAGACTATCTGTTGGAGCTTGCCCAGGATTGCCTGTGCCTGGGTGACTCCGGCCGGGCTAGGTCCGTCTACGAAGATACGCTCGCAATCGCACCTGCTGATCCCCGGGTGCATGCGGCGTATGCGCTGGCGCTGCTGGGCGACGGGGAATTCGGGCGCGGCTGGGATGAGTACGAGTGGCGGCTGCAACTCGCAGAGTTTGCTCCGCGGCACTCGCGGCAGGCGCCGCGCTGGCAGGGAGAGCCGGTTGCAGGTCGCACTTTGTTCGCCGAGGCTGAGCAGGGCCTCGGCGATCAGATCATGTTTGCATCGTGCGTGCCGGAGCTCCTTGCGGGCGGCGCGCATGTGCTGCTGGAGGCAAGTCCACGACTGGCGAAGCTCTTCGAGCACTCGTTTCCCACAGCAACCGTGCTCCCGAAATCCGGCGCGGGGCGGGATTGGGCCAGCCTTCCCGCCGTTGACTGGCATGTGCCTATCGGGTCCCTGCCGTGCTACATGCGCCGCTCCATGCAGGCATTTCCGGATCGGTGCAACTATCTGAAAGCGCCTCCCGAGCTTGTCGATCTATACCGTGGACGGCTCGCCTTGCTTGGCAATGGGCCGAAGGTTGGGATTGCCTGGCACGGAGGACTTCCAGGGACCCTAAGCGCCTTGCGTTCTCTGCGCCTCGACGATCTGGATCCCCTGCTCCAGTTGGGCCACTTGAAATTCGTCAGCTTGGAGTTCGCCGACTGCCGGGCTGAAATCGAGGCCGCGCGCGGTCGCGGCGTTGGTGTTTCCTGGTGGCCGGAAGCAGCGCTCGACATGGCGCATTTCGCTGCGCTCATCAGCGCGCTGGATTGCGTGGTCAGCGTCGCCACCACCGCCGTTCACATGGCGGGTGCGCTCGGCAAGCCGACCTGGGCCCTGGTTGCTCGCGGCGGAACCTGGCGCTATATGTGGCAGGGTGAGAAAATGCCGTGGTATCCCGCGGTCAGGGTATTGCGGCCCGCGCAATCCGGCGGCTGGTCCGCGCAGGTGGAAGAGATAGCGCGGGCTTTGACGGAGCAGTGACGATACCTTGAACATGCCGGAGACCGCCTCCCCGTTGCGGAGCAGTGCCGCGGACGAGCGTCCTGCCCGGTTCCTGCACGCGCTGACCTGGGCGAGCCTGATCATCGCGCTGTTCATGCTCGGCCGCGGCTATTTTGGCTTCGTGCACGACAACATCCTGTATCTTGCGCAGGCGCTGGCGCGTCTGGAGCCCGAGATTTACAAGGGCGACATCTACCTCGCCTGGGGCTCCCAGGACAACTTCACCGCGTTCTCGCCTGTCTACGCCTGGCTGATCGCCAATTTCGGGCTGCAGACGGCGAACATGGCTCTGGTCTGCGCTGCGCTCGCGCTGTTTCTTTCAGGGTCTTTCATCTTCGTCAGGGCATGGGTGCCGGAGGGATCGCGCGGGCTCTCGATGCTGTTTATCGTATCCAGCAATGCGCTGTACGGCAGCGGATTCATATTCAAGATGGGCGAGCAGTTCGCAACTCCCCGCCCGTTCGTGGAGGGCGCGGTGCTGCTTGCCGCCGCAATGCTGGTGTCGGGCCGCAAGGCCGGAGCCCTTGCGATTGTCCTGGCAGGCGGATTGCTCCACCCGCTGGTTGCGTTGAGCGGCCTGCTCTTCGGGTGGCTTTACCTGTTGTTGGAGGATCGGCGCTGGGGCTGGCTGCTCGCTCTGGGCGTGCTGCCGCTCGCGGCGGGTTTCGCCGGGGTGGCACCGTTTGACCAGTTGCTGCAGACTTTTGATTCCGAGTGGCTCGATTCGCTTTTTTCGGGCAATCAGCATGTGTTCGTCACGCAATGGCAGATTTACGACTGGAGCCTGGTGGCATGGGATCTGTCGATACTGTTCATGGCCGTGTCGCTCTCGGAAGGCCGGGTGCGTCAGGTCGGGCGTGCAGCATTGGTCCTTGCCGGAGTGTCGCTTGGTGTGACGCTGGTCGGCGCCGATCTGTTGCGCAATGTCCTGATCACGAATCTCCAGATATGGCGCGGCATGTGGATCGTTCACTGGATCGCACTGGCAATGCTGCCCTTCCTGCTGCAGCGCATGTGGATGGAGCGCGACAGCAGGCTGGTGGCAGGCATGGCGTTGTTCGGCTTCTTTCTGCGCGGGCTTCCGGCGGGTCTTTTTTCGTCTCTGATGTCATTGGCCCTGTTCGCAGGCAGACGCGGGACAATATTGAGCGCGTGGCTGCAGAACCTGGCCCTGTGCGCGCTCGGTGCCGGGGCCTTCGTCCATTGGCTCGTGATTGCCGACCGGGCGCGGGATCGTGCGCCTGACCTGGCGCTGGAACCGGGCAGCTATTTTGCAGTCGAGGCGCTGACCAAGCCCTTCCCGCTCGTTGTCCTCGCCGTGGCAGTGCTGATATTTCTGATCCGGCCCGGATTCTCGCGGGTGGCTGCGTTAGCCGCACTGGCGCTTCTGGTAGTCGCGATTGCCGTCTGGGATCGGCGCCCCGCGCTCAAGCGCTATGCCGAAACCACGCCGCTTGGCACACATCCGTTTTCCCGGTATGTGCGCCCGGACCAGGAGGTGCTCTGGTACGAGGAGCCCTCCTCGCCATGGGTGCTGATGCAGCGCAGAAGCTATTTGTCCTCCGGACAGGCTGCAGGACAGATGTTCAACCGGGAGACCGCGATGCGGCTGCGCGAACGCCGCCGCGCGCTGAATGCGCTCGAGTTCCAGGAGGGTTTCTGCCAGTTCATGAACAAAGGCAACGCGACGGAAGATTCCTGCCAGGACGACGTGCAGCCGCTGGTGGACGCCTGCCACGACGCCAAGGACCTGGATTTCATCGTTCTTCAAAGCCGCCGCGGAAACGTCGCGGTGGCGGCGTGGACCCCGCCGGTAGAATACGCGGCCTATCGACCGACCTACTACCTGTATGACTGCAAGCAGCTCACCGGACGCTAGGGTGAAAGCTGTGCCGCGCATATCGATGAAAATTCTGCTGAAGGAAGGGACGCGCTATTTCATCGCCTCCTGCATCGCGCTGGCCGCGGACTGGCTTCTCTACGTCGCCCTGATCCGCCTGGCCGGTATCCATTACCTTGCCGCGGCGCCGGCCGGTTTCATGCTCGGTGTCGCGCTGCACTATGCGCTTAGCACGCGCTGGGTGTTCAAGACCCGCCGCATCAAGGACGCGCGCGCCGAATTTCTCCTGTTCTCTGTGATCGGCGTGGGCGGACTGCTGCTCAACCAGGCGGTGATCTTTGCAGGCGTCGAATATCTGCAGCTCGCGCCCGAGCTCGCCAAGCTGGCCTCCGCGGGGATCAGCTACCTGTTCAACTACGGAGTTAGAAAGGTTCTGCTTTTCAGCGCGCAGCGCGGTTTGCAATGGCCGGCCCGCGAGTCGTAATCATCGGCGCAGGTCCGGCGGGACTCACCGCGGCGCACGAGTTGCTCGCGCTGGGCGTGACCGACATCGTGATCCTGGAGGCCACTCGCGACATCGGCGGTTTGTCGAAGACGGCAAACTACAAGGGCAACCGGATCGATATCGGCGGGCATCGTTTCTTTTCGAAATCGGATTGGGTGATGGACTGGTGGCTGCGCGTGCTGCCGCTGGCGAAGAACGAGATCATCGACGACGCGGGCCGCAAGCTCCTGCTCCGTTTCCAAGGCAAGGAGCGCCAGATTTCTGCGGCCGCGGGCGCGGCCGAGGCCGACGAGCGCGTAATGCTCGTGCGCGGACGGTTATCGCGCATCTACTTTGACGGCAAGTTCTTCGACTACCCGCTCAAGGCCAATCCGGAGACCGCGCTGAAACTCGGCCTGGGGCGCTGTATGCTGTTTGGCGCAAGTTATCTCTATTCCAAGTTTTTCCCGCGCCGTCCCGAGCGCACCCTGGAGGATTTCTTCATCAACCGATTCGGTCAGCGGCTTTATCTGCAGTTCTTCAAATCGTATACCGAGAAGGTATGGGGTACTTCCTGCGACAGCATCAGCGCGGAATGGGGTGCGCAGCGCGTCAAGAGTCTGTCGGTCGGTAAGGCAATCCTGCATGCCCTCGGCAAGCTTGTCGGGATGAGATCGGAGGGCGCGGCCGAGCAGACCTCGCTGATCGAACGTTTCCTTTATCCGAAGTACGGTCCGGGGCTCATGTGGGAGACCGTTGCCGAGCAGGTCCGCGGGCGGGGGGTGCGGATTCGCATGGAGGAGCAAGTGCTTCGCGTCGAGCTGCAAGAGGGCCGGGTATCCGCCGTGGTTACGCACGCCCCGCAAGGAAAGACGGAGCGCCATGCGGCGGACTTCGTCGTCTCCAGCATGCCCATCCGCGATCTGGTGCTCGGTCTGGAGCCTGCCGCGCCGCCGCGTGTGCGGGAGATCGGAGGCGCCCTGGAATATCGCGACTTCATCACGGTTGGGCTGCTCTACCGCAAGCTCTCCGAAGTGCCCTCTTCTGCGGGCCCGATGAATATCGTGCCTGACAACTGGATCTACGTGCAGGAGGCCGGTGTCCAGGTCGGCCGGCTCCAGGTTTTCAATAACTGGAGTCCTTACATGGTGCGCGACCCGGATACGGTGTGGATCGGCATGGAGTATTTCTGCCGCGAGGGGGATGCACTGTGGCGACTCACGGACGAAGAACTCGTTGCGCTGGGCCGTCATGAAATGCTCAAGCTGCGCTTGGCGCGCCCGGAGGACTGCACGGACGGCGTGGTGATTCGCATGCCCAAGGCCTATCCCGGCTACTACGGTGCATACGAACATTTCAGTGAAGTGCGGACATTCCTCGATGCCATACCGAATCTATTCCTGGTTGGGCGCAACGGCATGCACCGTTACAACAACCAGGATCATTCCATGCTGTCCGCCCGGCTTGCCGCAGAGGCGATCGCGTCCGGGAGTGCGGACAAATCGGCGATCTGGGACGTGAACATCGACGACGAGTATCACGAAGAGGTATCGAGCGAAGCCGGCGACGTGCGTCAGCCGGCGCGCGACGCCGCCTGACAGACAGGCCCCATGAACGAGCAACCGTCCCGGCGCCTCATCTACGCGCTGCCTGATCGAATCGAGCCTGATGAAGACCGGCAGGGAACGATGCACTGGATCCTCCCCGGTGCGCCCTTCGATGCCATGGCCCGCTGGGTTGAAAACCCGGCGCTGGGCACGGTTCAGGTCATACCGGGTGCCTTTTCGCGCGCGGCTTGCAAGCAGATCCTGGCCCTAGGTGCCGCGGCAGGCAGCGCGCAGGCGGGCGTGGAGAAAGGCGATGCCTCCTATCGCCGTAGCCGGGTAACCTGGCTTCATCCCTCGGTTGAGAGCGCGGTGTTCTACCATCGTGTCGGGCTGCTCCTGTACCAGGCGAATCAGCGCTACTGCTTTCAACTATCCGGCCTGGTGGAGCCTCTGCAGATCGCGCACTACGGGGTAGGGGACCGGTTTGACTGGCATACCGATCTGGGTTTGCGGGAGACCGCCGGAAGGAAGCTCAGTCTGACCTTGCAGTTGAGCGACTCCGAAGACTACGAGGGGGGCGACCTGGAGTTCATTGGCATCCACGCGAAGAAGCCTGCGCGCGCGCTCGGAACGGTCCTGATCTTTCCATCGTTCCTCGCGCATCGTGTCACCGAGGTCACGCGCGGCGTGCGCATGTCGGTCGTCGCCTGGGCCTACGGGTCCAGCTTTTCCTGAGGCGGAGAAACGGCCTGTTGCAGGAGTAATAGTAACATATACGTTACTATATATCCTGCGCCCGCTCCTGTGTGCCTCCCAGAAAGAGCTGTGCCAGATCATCTGCCGCGCCGGTGTTCCCGAACAGCACATCCTTCGCGGCCATGATCCGGCGGCGAACGTCGGCACGTAACTCAGGGTCGCACCCGATCCGCAGGGCCACGCGAACGTAGTCTTCAGGGTCGCTCGCCACGCAATCGTAGATGCCCATTTTCGCGTAACAGGCATAGGTCGACCTGCCTCGCAGGTAAGGCGATGGCCAGGTCACTATCGGGCACCCCATATCCAGAACGAAGTGGGAGGTAACGCCGCCGCCGAAGTAAAACGTATCGAGGGAGACATCGGCGACGTTGACGATCTTACGCAGCTCGTGCAGTTCAGCCCAGGGGAGAAACCTGACACGCGTGGCGCTGCGCCCCAGGCTGCGGCGGAACCGCTCGCGCAGGCGCCGGCCCCATTCGCCTGTCACAGGATCCTCGAAAAGCAGGATCTCTGCCCGCGGGTCGCCCGCAAGAATCCCGAGCAGTGCGCGGTCGAAGTCCGGGTGCAGCTTCTGCAGCCGCATCGGACAGATATACAGGTGCGCATCCGAGTTCAGGCCAAGCCCGGCCCTGCCGGGCAGAGAGTCGATCACGGGCGGTTGCGGAAATGCGAGCGGAGCATTCTCGAGCCGGATCAGCTTCTCGGAATAGAATGAATCGCCGGCCTCGCTCTCCAGCTGCCTTCCGGAAATGAACCAGTCGATCGTCGGAATGCCGGTGGTGGCGGGATGCCCCGGGAGGACACACTGCAGCGGTGCCAGGCGGCTGAAAGCCAGAAAGTAGCTGAACGGATGCAGTCCGATATCCGCATAGACAAGCACGTCCAGCTCGAGCCGGGCGATCGCTGCCCGTGCGGCATCGATCTGCAGCGGAACGTCCAGATAGGCTCCGCGCCTGGCCGCCTCGGCCCTGAACGACGCACCGACTGCGCCGTCCACGGAGATCACATGCACCTCGAACTCCCGCCTCGCAGCAAGCGCGCGGACCAGTTCCATATAGTAGTGCCCAACTGAGTGCCGGGTAAAAAACCGGGAAAGGAATCCGACCCGGGTCAGGCCCGGGCTGCGCCGATGCGCGGGATTGCAGTGCGCGGCTTGGTGGGCCAGGCCCGGGGACGCCTTGAGGAAAAGTCTCGCAAGCCGCTCCTGGATCGGGCGCTCGTTGATACCGGCATAGGCCAGGTAGAAGCTGGTTATGCCAACCTCGTGCAGCGGGGCGGCGATGGACAGCGGTGCGGACTCCAGTTGAGAAAGATCCCGCTCGAAGACCGCCAGCAGGTCGCGGAGCTCCTCGCCGGAGCCATGGATGCCGGGCAACATCGAGAGCAGACTGAACAACCGCAATGCATCGCCGCCAGGGCCGCGCGCGATCAGCCAGGCAGAACCGGCATCGCCTAGGCCCATGTCGTACATTTGCATTGCGGCCGCCAGCGGAATCGACGGGTCGCCGGGCTCGAGCTCCGAAGCAATGACATACGCCGTGACGGCTGAGAGACCGTAGCCGCGGCGCTTCAGGCTCTCCGCGGCCGAGACCAGGTTGCCGGCAAGCGCGGGGTCCGATCGCCTGGCTTCGCGGAATGTGCGTGCGGCGATGCCTTTACGGCTGGCCGCGCTCTGGCACAGCCCCAGGAGAGCCAGGAGGATCGCAGGCCGGGTTGCAGTGGTGCTCGCGAGCTTGGAGAGGGCCCGCTCAGCATCACGATAGGCGCCATGGTTGTAGAGCCCGATAGCCGCATGCGCCGCCTCGGGAACACCCTGCAGACCCTCGGCGCCAGCCGCAACGCGCAGCGGAATCAGCGGCCGGACACGGACCCTGCCCGCCATCCCTCGCAGAAGATTGCGCAACAATCCCATCTAGCCTCGAATGTAGGTTCCCGATTTTCCTCCGCGCTTCTCCTCCAGCCGCACATCCTCGATGGTCATTCCGCGGTCGATCGCCTTCAGCATGTCATATACCGCGAGCAGACCGCCGCTCACCGCGCAAAGCGCCTCCATCTCGACGCCGGTTTTGCCGCGGCATTCCACGGTCACGCTCAGTTTCACCGAGCGACGGCGCGCATCCAGCGCGAACTCCGTGCTTACCCGGGTGAGCTGAATCGGATGCGCGAGCGGTATGGTTTCCGAAGCCCGCTTGGCCGCCTGGATTGCGGCGATCCTGGCCACGCCAAGCACGTCGCCCTTGCTTGCACGTCCCTCTGCGAGCGTGCGGAAGGTGCCGGGCTGCATGGCGATCCGGCCCGAAGCGATCGCCACGCGGTGAGTGGACGATTTACCGCCTACATCGACCATATGGGCAGCGCCGCGCCGGTCAAAATGGGTCAACTTTTCGGAGCGGCGCACCATATTTCTTCCACTTGGCGGGTATGCAATGAAGCTATCATAAACGCATGCGCATCCTCGCGTTGATCGCCCTAGCCGGGGCATTGTTCGCCGCCACTTCAGGCGCGCAAACCCTGCCCGATCTCGGCGGTACGGAAAGGTCGGCCCTTTCGTTGACTGCGGAGCGGCGGATGGGCGAGGATATCTACCGCGAAGTCCAGCGCGATCCGGCGTTCCTCGGAGATCTCGAGGTAAACGAATATCTGAATCTGCTCGGCGCCCGCTTGGTTTCCGGCGGGCCGGGCGTGCCCTGGAACTTCGAGTTCTTCGCGATGCGCGATCCCGCAATCAACGCCTTCGCGCTGCCCGGAGGCTATGTCGGCATCAACACGGGCCTGATCCGGCTTACGGAAAGCGAGTCCGAGCTGGCCTCCGTGTTGGCGCATGAAGTCTCGCACGTTACCCAGCGCCACATTGCACGCATGATCGGTAACCAGCAGAAAATACAGATTCCGAGCATGGTCGCGCTTGCGGCGGCGATTCTCATCGCGAATTCTCGCCCGGACCTGGCGGGCGCGGCCGCCGCGGCGTCGCAGGCCGCCGCCATGCAGTACCAGCTCAATTACACGAGAGAGTTTGAGCAGGAGGCGGATCGGGTCGGATTCCAGAGATTGGTCGCCGCCGGATTCGACGGCAATGCGATGGCGGCATTCTTTGAAAAGCTGCAGCGAACCCTGCGTGCCTCCGACGACGGCACATTTCCGGGCTACTTGCGCAGCCACCCGGTAACAACCGAACGAATTGCGGAATCGCAGAATCGCGCCGGCGGCACGCCGTACCGCCAGTCTCTTAACAGCATCGATTATTTTCTGGTGCGCGCGAAGCTCAGAGCGGAGGAGGGCGACGCAAAAGAGGCGGCGGAATTCTTCGCCGCTGCATTGCGCGATCGGCGCTACGCGAACGAGGCGGCCACCCGCTACGGACTGGTTGCCGCGCGCCTTAGGGCAGGACAGAGCGGTCTGGCCGCAGACGAGTTGCCGAGATTGCGCGGGGCCGGGGCGGACAGCCCGATGATAGATACGCTTGCGGCGCGTATCAGGCTCGCCAGTGGCGACAGTGCGGGCGCGTTGCGCGATTTGCGGAGCGCCGTGGAACACTTCTCGTCGCGCCGCTCCGTCCTGCGGACCTACCTGACGGCGCTGCTCGATGCAGGGCAAAGCGCGCCGGCCATCACACTCTTGGCGGAGAAGCTCAAGGTATTTCCCCGCGATGCAAAACTATACGCGTTGCAGGCAAGGGCTTATGAGGCGCTCGGCAAGCGGCTTCTGCAGCACCAGGCTCTGGCCGAGTCGTATTTCCTTGAAGGCGCACTGCATGCCGCGATCGATCAACTGGAAATCGCGCAACGAGCGGGCGACGGAGATTTTTACCAACTGTCGGTCGTTGAGGCGCGCCTGAAACAGCTTCGTGCCGAACGCGACGCGGAGGCACGCCAAGGAAAAAGGTAAGGTGGGTACCTCCTGCGGACCTTTTGTTCTTCCCTATCTTCCCTAATACGCCTCGTACAGCAGGTCGAAGGTCTTTTCGGCTTCCACCAGTAGAACGTTGTCGTTTGCGGAACGGCGCACCGCGCCCTGCAGGAGCGTCTCGACGCCTGCGGCTTCCGGAACGGCCGTGCCGCCCACTTCCAGAAAGTGCACGATGCTGCCGATCCTGCCGAGCGCCGGATCCTTGGTGAGTTCGACTTGCAGGAGCAGGTCCTCAAAAGTCACGCGGTTCTCGGAATTCACAAAGTGCGCGCCCTCGAAGGCGAAGCCCAGCGCATCAGCCGGGCACGCCTGATTGTGCTCCAGCCAATGCAGGGTCGCTGCCGGGTCAATGAAGCGCCTGATCAGCCAGGCGCAGGCAAGTCGATCGGCCCACAACGGTTTCCGGGTTGCCCATGTGCGGCCGTGCAGGCGCTCCCCCGCGGCAGGCGAGGACTGCGTTCTGGTCGGGAAAACCAGTTTTTGTACGGTACGGGCCGCCTCCTGCAAAGCCATCTGGGCTTTCAAGCGCGCTTCGCTGGGGAAAAAGTCAAGCGCGCTGATGGCGTCGAATTCGCGGCGCTGCTTGTGCAGGACGCGCGACAACGCCCCGGGGTCGGAGACGCCGAAGCCGAGCTTCAGACTTTCCACCGTCTTGACCAGTTCCGCATACCGATACGACCGGTCGAACAGGAACTGGATCGCCCTCTCCTGGCCTGCGCTGCCGGTGGTGGCGTGGAAAACGAGCGAGCTACCGACATTCTTGACGATGTACTCGCTCAGCCTGTCCAGCGCCTGGCGGTTTATCGACGAGACAGGCAGCACGAACACGCCGTCGCGGAGGCTTGCTGCGCCTAGTGATTCGAGCGTCCTCAGTACCCTCATGCGGATGCTCGGATCGTCGGTGGGAAATTGGGCGACGATCAGAAGCCAGCCGCCGGCTTCCTGGGCGTCCTTGTTGATTTGCGTTGCCATGCGGACGGGCGAGTCTTAGGTCGATTGGAAATGTAAGCCGCACACGTTGTTGATCTAGAATTATCCGCCAATCCGCCTCACGCCGCTCACGACTTGCGACCAGGAACCAAGGATGGATTTCGACAAGGAACTCGACGCCCGCGGGTTGAAGTGCCCGCTTCCGATACTGCGCACCAAGAAGGGGCTGTCCGACATCCGTTCAGGACAGGTGCTCAAGATTGTCGCCACTGACCCGGGGTCGGTGCGCGACTTCCAGGCGTTCGCGCGCCAGACCGGCCATCAATTGCTCGCTCACGCTGAGCTTGGCGCAGAGTTTACTTTCTTCCTGAAGAAGAAATAGGGCAGACCGCGGGCCGCCCGGAATGCTCGCGACACGATGGGTTCGGCTGGGGCGCAGGTCGATCCGCTCGATCTGCGCGCGAGCTGCAGGGGTCTTGCGGCCGCTCCGGATCTTCTGCGCCCGATAGTTCTCTGGGGCCAAGCAAAGGAATCGCTGCACCTTGGCGCAGAGCAGCACGACTGGAGATTCGAGAATTCCTGGCCGGACGCGGCGGAGCGCGCCGCAATCAAGCTTGCCCGGCTGACCCTGGAACCTTCTTGGCATCTTCCGACCCGCGCCTGGCGCGGGATTCCCTCGGACCCGGGTTGGCGCTTCTCCTGATCCCGGATCAGCGTTATCCGCTTCGCGCCAACTGCTGGCTCAAGCGCTGCAGCGTCTTCTCGAAGTCGTCCAGGCGGCCGCGCTCCTGCTCCACGATCCTTGCCGGCGCGCGGCCGACAAATGATTCGTTGCCAAGTTTGCTTTGGCATTTCTTGATCTCGGCAGCGAGGCGGGCGATCTCCTTGGCGAGCCGCTCGTTCTCCGCTGTCATGTCGACGTCCACCTTGAGCATGATACGGTGCGGCCCGACTACGCTCGACGGAGAATCGGAGATCGGCAGTTCGCTTACCACCGCGATCGAGGCCGGCCGTATCAACGCTGCGATTGCGCTCAATATCGATGTACCCGGACTGCCGGTCAGAAAGAAGGGAACTTTGAGTTGCGGCGACAGTTTCATCTCGCTTTTGAGATTTCTCGCCACATTCACGATTTCCTTGGCGAGCGCAATTTCGCGCTCCGCCGCGGAGTCGATCAGCTCGGGCCGGGCCTGCGGATAGGGCGCCAGCATGATCGTGGGCCCGGTTTTTCCGGCGAGCGGAGCCACTTGCTGCCAGAGTTCCTCGGTAATGAACGGAATAACCGGGTGGGCAAGCCTTAGTACCGTCTCCAGCACCCGGAGCAGGGTGCGGCGCGTACCGCGTCGTTCCACGGCATCGCCTTTCGCGATCTGACCCTTGGCCAGCTCCAGATACCAGTCGCAGTACTCGTCCCAGACGAAGCGGTAGATCGACTGTGCGACCAGATCCAGGCGGTATTCCGCAAATCCCTGAGCTACTGCTGCTTCGGTTCCCTGCAATCTGCTGATGATCCACCGATCCCAGGCCGAGAGCTGAACTTCGTCCTGCTCCTTAGCGCCGTTGTCCTGCCCGTCGGTGTTCAGCAGTACGAATCGCGTCGCATTCCAGAGCTTGTTGCAGAAATTCCGGTAGCCCTCACAGCGCTTGAAATCGAAGTTCACATTGCGGCCAAGCGTTGCATAGGCCGCCATCGTGAATCTGAGGGCGTCGGCGCCATAGGCGGGAATTCCGTTTGGGAAATCCCTGAGCGTGCGCTCTCTGATCTTGGGGGCGTCTTCCGGGCGGCGCAGTCCCGTGGTTCGCTTCTCGAGCAACTGTTCAAGCCCGATGCCTTCGATCAAGTCGACCGGATCGATGGTATTGCCTTCCGACTTGGACATCTTGCGTCCATCCGCGTCGCGCACTATGCCGTGTATGTAGACATCGCGGAATGGTACCCGGCCGGTGAACCATGTGGTCAGCATGACCATCCGGGCTACCCAGAAGAAGATGATCTCGTAGCCGGTCACCAGAACGGAAGATGGCAGGTAGAGCGAGTACGCGTTTCGATTCGATTCTTGCGGGTCCGGCCAGCCTAGCGTCGAATGGCACACGAGCGCAGATGAGAACCACGTGTCGAGTACGTCCGGATCGCGGGTGAGGGCGGCTCCGCCTGATTTCCTGAGGGCTTCCTCCTCGCTGCGCGCGACGTAAACGTTCCCGCTCGCGTCATACCAGGCGGGAATCTGATGCCCCCACCACAGCTGGCGCGAGATGCACCAGTCCTGGATATTGCGCATCCACTGGTTGTACGTGTTTACCCAGTTTTCCGGGACGAAGCGGACTTCGCCCCTGGCGACGGCCTCCTGGGCCACCTGCGCGATGCTCTTGCCGGGAAAGGGCGAGTCTTTGCCTCCCGGGACGCCAAGCGCCACGAACCACTGGTCCGTCAGCATGGGCTCAACCGCGGCGCCGGTGCGTCCGCATCGCGGCACGACCATGCGGTGCGCCTTCACAGAATCAAGCAAGCCTTCGGCCTTCAGATCCTCCACGACGCGAACTCTGGCCTCGTAGCGATCGAGACCGCGATAGCGCTCGGGCGCGTTGTCATTGACTCGCGCGTCAAGCGTGAGGATGCCGATCTGCGGCAGTCCATGCCGCTGGCCTACCTGCCAGTCGTTGAAATCATGCGCGGGTGTCACCTTGACGCATCCGGTCCCGAATTCCCGGTCCACGTACTCGTCCGCGATCACCGGAACGGGTCGGCCGCTAAGCGGCAGGCGGACTTCCTTCCCTATGAACGCGGCGTAGCGCTCATCCGATGGATGAACCATCACGGCCACGTCGCCCAGCATGGTTTCCGGGCGTGTGGTAGCGACGGTGAGGTGCCCGCCTCCCTTTACAAACGGATAGCGAATCTGCCAAATCTGGCCGTCCTCTTCCTCGCTTTCCACTTCCAGATCCGATACTGCGCTCTGAAGAACCGGGTCCCAGTTGACCAAACGCTTGCCGCGGTAGATGAGGCCCTGTTCATGCAGGCGAACGAAGGTCTCGACCACGACGCGCGAGAGCGTTTCGTCCATCGTGAAGTACTCGCGGCGCCAGTCGCAGGAATCGCCGAGGCGCCGCATCTGCTGCGTGATCGTCGATCCGGATTGCTCCTTCCATTTCCAGACCTCGGCGATGAAATCCTGCCGGCCGAGCTCTTCCCGGGACTTGCCCTGCCGCTCCAGCATGCGCTCGACGACGATCTGAGTCGCGATTCCCGCGTGATCCGTGCCTGGCAGCCACAGCGTATTCTCGCCGCGCATCCGGTGCATGCGCGTAAGCGCATCCATGATGGTCTGGTTGAATGCATGGCCCATGTGCAGCACGCCGGTCACGTTTGGCGGGGGCAGTTGGATGCAAAAACCGGGCTTGCTGGTGGCATCGCCGGCGGCAAACCAGCCCGATTCCTCCCAACGCCGGTAGCAACGCTGCTCGACTTCAGCCGGTTCGAAGCTCTTGCCGAGTGTCATGGATGTATGTGATTTGAAAGGGAGAATGGGGGGAGGCGCGCAATTATAGCGGCGCCATCATGGCGGCTGAGCGGCACGCACACCTTTCACCGTGCGGAACCGGACTGTCAGTCCGAGTCGTCGTTTTGCCCGGCTTCCAGGGCACGTGCGACCGAAGCGTCCACCGCTGCATGCACGATGCGACGTATCTCCTCGGTCAGGCCGTCTCGCGCGTCGGCAAGCGCCTGTTCCACGGCCGCCGCAAGCGTCGGCCCTAGGGTGTCCGCAAACATAGTCGCGATTCGTGGCTCAAGATGCGCGAGGATTTCGCGCCTCATGCCGGTCACGAGTTCTTGCACCGACTCCGCGGCGAGCACCGCGGTTTCCGGTCCGCGGGCATCGCCCGGCATGGAGTCTTGGGGCGGAACGACTTCTGTGAGCACCGGAACATCGTCATCCGGCGCGCGCAGCATCTGCCTGTGGCGCTTCAGCAGGAGATCCACGCGTTCGAGCAGCGGATCAGATTCGTCTTCCCGCGGCTCACCCACGGCGCGCGCCCTTGGCAAGATCATGATCGAAAACCTGGTAGCCGCGGTCGCGGTAATGGCGATACCTGACGCGTCCGCGTTCGCGCTCCTCGCCGTCGAGGGCGACGATCTCGAGCAGTCGATCGAACTGCTCGAAATGCGGCGGGCACTCAGTGGAGAGATTCAGCATGAGACTGACATTTGGTGGGGCATCTGCACCCGCCGCAATCAGAATTGGCGTCTGACCCGCCAGAGCGTCATGCGCCGTGCAATGAGGCGCGAAGCCGGTGGCCGGCCATGTCCAGAGCATGTGATCGATGCGCTGCGCAAGGTCCGCATCAGGTGCGTAGATCAACATGCGCTTGCCCTGACGGAGTGCCTTGCCCGCCAGGCGGCATGCGATTTGCAGCTTCTCGTCCGCATTGAAGTAGAAATCTATCTGCGTCATGGCGCCGGTTCGGGCTGATTCGGCTAATTCCCTAGTTCCTGGCGGCATGGTTGAGCGCGAACTGCACCAGCAGGGGGACCGGGCGCCCGGTGGAGCCTTTGTCTCTGCCGCTCTTCCACGCGGTTCCCGCGATATCAAGGTGTGCCCAATGGAACTTCCTGGCGAATCGCGACAGGTAGCAGGCCGCAGTTATGCTGCCCGCCGGCCGCCCACCCACGTTGGCCATATCCGCGAAGTTCGAGCGCAATGCCTCCTGGTAGTCATCCCAAAGCGGAAGCTGCCAGATCCTGTCCCAGGACTCCTCCCCGGCGGACTTCAGTTCGTCCGCGAGCGGCTGGTGGTTGGCAAACACCCCCGAGGCCACGTGGCCGAGAGCGATGACGCAGGCGCCAGTCAGGGTCGCAATGTCTATTACCACGTCGGGGTCGAAGCGTTCGCAATAGGTCAGTGCGTCGCAGAGAATCAGGCGACCCTCGGCGTCCGTATTCAGGATTTCGACCGTTTGCCCGGAAAGGGAGGTAACCACGTCGCCCGGTTTCACGGCTTTGCCGCCCGGCATGTTCTCGCAGGTCGGCACGACCGCGATGACGTTCACCCGGGCCTTCATCCCGGCAAGCGCCCGGATCGTTCCAAGCACGCTCGCCGCACCGGACATGTCGAACTTCATCTCGTCCATTTCCGCGGCGGGCTTGAGGGATATGCCGCCGGTGTCGAAGGTAATACCCTTGCCGATCAAAACGATGGGTTTGCTGTTCTTCCTGCCCCCGAAATAGCGCAATACGACGAGCTTGGGCGGTTCAGGCGTCCCCTTGGTTACCGCCAGCATCGCCCCCATGCCGAGTTTCTCGAGGTCTTTTTTCTCGAGTACCTCGCAGTCCAGCTTGAACTGTTTTGCCAGCTTGCGTGCCTCCTCCGCGAGGTAACTCGGCGTGCAGGTGTTGGATGGCAGGTTGCCGAGGGTACGCGCCATCGACACGCCATCGAGCATTGCGACTGCTGCCGCGAGTGCATCGTCCAGGGCGGAATCTGGCCTGTGCTGCGTCAGGCCGACCACGGCCTCCGCGAGGCGTGGGGGCGTGCCACGCAGGAGCGATTTCTGGCCGTCGAACCGATAGAGCGCGTCCCCGAGCGCGAGCACAGCTTGCCTTACCCGCCACGCCAGCGAGCGCTCCGCGACCGGCAGCTCGGCGAGGCAGAACACGGCATCCTTTGCACCCAGGCCCTTCAGCGCCACTGTCGCCGCCCGCACTGAATCCCGGTAGGCGTTCTCGGAGAACTCCGCCCGAGCACCCAGTCCGACGATAAGCACGCGTTCCGCCGCAACTCCCTTCACGGCATGCAGCAGGACAGACGAGCCTTTCTTGCCGGAGAGGTCGCCTGCGGCGCTTAATTTGCGCAGTGCTCCGCCCGAGATTTGATCGACCGCGCGGGCCGCTCCCGGAAGCTCCGCAACGCTGTGATCTCTGGTTGACTTGAATACGCCGAGCACCAAACAGCCGGTCCTGACGCGCTCTGGAGAAATCGCTTTTATGCTAAATTTCACTACATCCTCACGTATTGCCTAGCGTCGCCAATCATCGCATGATTTCTCGCGCGGCGCGATTATCCACCCGTGGGTTGGACGCGTAGAAAGCAGATGATATTCCGCCGCGCGCTGCTCAAGGAGTTTGCCGGACTCTCGGGTGCGGTATTTCTGACGCTGTTTGCGATCGCTCTGACGACCCAGTTGGTGCGGCTGCTCGGGCAGGCGGCCGGCGGCAAGATACCGTCGGACGCGGTTGTCGCGTTCCTTGGCTTCTTCTCGCTCGGAATTCTTCCGGTCCTGTTGTCCCTGACCTTGTTCATTGCGGTATTACTCACTCTGACGAGAAGTTTCAGGGATTCTGAAATGGTCATCTGGTTCAATTCCGGCCTTTCGCTCGGTGCATGGCTGCGCCCGGTTCTCGCGTTCGCCTTTCCGGTAGTCGCGGTGATTGCAGTGATGTCGCTGCTTCTTACGCCCTGGTCGGCGCAGATGGCCGAGCGCTACCGGGTGCATCTTGCGACGCGCGATGATGTTTCGCGGATCAATCCGGGCGTGTTTGGCGAGTCCTCGTCCAAGGACAGGGTGTATTTCGTGGAATCGGTCTCCGACGGCGCCGATTTGGTGAAGAACGTATTCGTGAGTTCGAGGCAGCACCAGAAAGCGGGGGTCATGGTGAGTCGCACGGGCCGGACCGAGACGGCGGAAAACGGCGACCGCTTTATCGTTCTGGAAGGGGGGCGCCGATACGAAGGCACGCCGGGAGATGCCGCGTTCCGAGTCATGGAATTCGACAGGTATGCGATGCGGATCGAGGTCAAAGAGGGCGCGGAGCCCGTGCCGACGCAAAAGAACCTTTCGACGCTCGCGTTGCTGAACGACCCGACCCCTGCGAATCACGGTGAGCTGGTGTGGAGAGTCGGCATTCCGCTCTCCGCGCTGATTCTTTCGCTTTTGGCCGTGCCGCTCAGTTTTGTGAATCTGCGGGCCGGTCAGTCGACCAACCTCATATTCGCCCTGCTCGCGTACATGCTCTACTCCAATCTTCTATCCGTCAGCCAGGCAAATGTCGTTCAGGGGAGATTGAGTTTTGCGGTGGGGCTGTGGCTGATTCACGGCGTCATGCTGCTGCTACTGGTCCTGCTCATTTCGCAGCGGGCGCGGCTGCTGCGGCTGCGGCGCTGACGCTTTGCAGCCCGCGATTCTGCAGAGATACCTGGCGCGCCAGATTTATGGCGCGGTTGGGATTGTGCTGCTTGGATTTCTGGCGTTGTTTGCCTTCTTCGACCTGATCGCGGAGCTCGGGAGTCTCGGCAATGGCGAGTATCAGCTGAGGCAAATTTTCGCTTACGTGCTGCTTTCCATTCCCGCGCGGGCCTACGATCTTTCACCTATCGCCGTGTTGATCGGGACGCTCTACGCGCTGGCGCAGCTTGCTGGAAACTCCGAGTTCACGGTAATGCGCGGTTCCGGGATGTCGCCTTTGCACGCGTCCGTTATTTTGGCCAAGATCGGTCTGATATTCGTGTTGGCCACTTTCGTTCTCGGCGAGTGGATCGCGCCTGTGTCCGAGGGGGCCGCACGCAGCCTGAAAATGCGGGCTATGAGCTCCGTGATCGGTCAAGACTTGCGTTCCGGGCTTTGGTTCAAGGACGAAGGCGCCTTCATCAATGTCCGGGAGGCGCGCGCAGCCGACATTCTCGACGATGTGCTCGTCTACCAGTTTGATTCCGAATTGCGACTCCAGTCGATGACTGCGGCGCGGCGAGGCCGGCATGTCGCGAATGGCCTCTGGAAACTCGAGGGAGTCGCGCGGACGGTTTTCACGCCCCAGGGCCCGAGCGTCGAACGCGCGGATTCCGAGGAATGGCAGTCTGCGCTGCGTCCGGAACTGCTGAACGTCTTGATCGTTGTTCCGGAAAAGATGTCTATCCTTGCCTTGTACAACTATTCAAGGCATCTGGCGGAAAACAAGCAGAAATCCGAGCGCTATGAAATCGCAATGTGGAAGAAGGTCCTATACCCATTCACTGCGCTGGTAATGATGGCGCTGGCCCTGCCATTCGCCTACTTGGAGGCACGCCATGGGGTGCTCGGACCAAAGGTGTTTCTAGGCATCATGCTGGGTATTGCCTTCCACATGCTTAACAGCCTGTTCTCGCATGTGGGCTTGCTGCGCCACTGGTCGCCATTGTCGGCCGCGGCGCTGCCCGCCGTCGCGTTTCTCATGGCGGCCATTGCCATGATGTGGTGGGGGGAAAGACGATAGCCGGCTGGAACACCGGCCGCCTGCCACGCGTGCGGCCGGCGGCTAGGCCGAGCGGCGCGCCGCCTTGGCCAGTAGTACGAGCCGTGTACCGGACAGGCGATCGTGCAGAAACTGGCCGTCGCGGTCGAATATTGCCCAGCCCGGGCTGAGGCAGCCAAGTGCAAGTGCCGTCAGTGCCGGCCAGAGGTCGCTCTGCGCACGCGCAAGTACAAGCGATGCACCGTAGCTTCCCAAGATCAGCGCCAGAAGGACGAATCGAAGCAGGGCTCTGGAAGCGGGCACGCTGTTCCCGCTGGGCACGATCAGCCTGATGCGCCATGCCTTCATCGCCAGCGTCTGTCCGCCGCGTAACCAGCACCATACAAAGTAGGCTGCAAATACCACCCCGAGAAAGACTTGGAGCAGCATGCGCCGGCCACCCTCTGCGGGTTCTCCGCCGCTTGCGAACATGAACACCGAGGTGGCAACAAATGCGATCGCAAACAGCAGCAGGGTTTCGTAGATCATGCTTGCCGTGCGCCTCGCCAGGCTGGGTGTTGCAAGCGTATCGGACGAAGGGTTGTCAGCCGCGGGCGCACGCAAGATCCGCGGCTCCTTCACTCCGCCGTCGTCTTGGAATCCTTGGCACGGCGCTTTGCCGCCCGTGGCTTGGCGGCGGGTGCAGCCTGGGCTTCGCGCTGCTCCGGCGGCAGGGCTTGGTACTCGGCCCACTTTTCGCTCAAAACCTGCCGCTTTTCCGGAGGCAGTTTTCCGATTCGCCGGTATTTCTCGCGAGCTTCGCGACGTTGCTGGGGGCTGAGCCTGACCCACTCGCGCATTCTCGCCTGCGCGCGCTCGCGCTCGGGCAGCGTCATTTTGGGATAGCCCTTTGCAATTCCCAACCACTTGCGCTTGCGCGCAGGTTCGAGCTTGTCCCATTCGCCGGACAGCGGAGCAAGCACGTCTTTTTGCTGCGCGCTCAATTGCGCCCAGCCGGGATTTCTGCTCTCCGGCCGAGGGGCGGCTGCGAGTACGGTGCACGACCATACCAGCGCGGCCAGCACCAGTGCCAGCCTCACCCGCGAGAGATGCCCGCAAAGATGTCCTGCGCGCACCATGCCGGCAGCCGCGCGGCGCGCGTCTGCGTCTATTGGGAAGCGCGGTCGACCAGCCACGCTTCGAACCCCTTGTCCAGGTACGCGTCGATGGGCAGATCATCCGCGAGTAACTGAGAGTCGATCTCCACGAGCTCGGCAACCTGATGGTCTTGCTGCCAGGTGTAAATGGTCAGAAGACCGAATATGAGCACAAGCGTGGGCAATAACAGCCGAACAGACCACTCTCCAAACACCGGCCAGCCGGAATCAGGCCCACCAGCCCAAGCCAATGCCGGGACTCGTTGCAGCCTTTTCGCGAGCAGTGCCCGCTCGCGAGCGGCGCGCAGGCGCTCGCTGACGCTCGCGTCCAGCCGGATGCCAGCATTGAGGATTTGGCGAATTCGGTTGCCAAATTGATGTTCGTTCATACGCTTCTAAGCCTCCGCCGCGTCATAAGGTAATACCCCTCCCCCTCAGCGCTGCCGCAAGCGCATGGGTAGCCCTGGAACAGTGCGTTTTCACGCTGCCCTCCGAGCATCCCATTGCCTTCGCTGTATCGGCGACGTCCAACTCTTCCCAGTAACGCATAAGGAAGGCCTGGCGTTGACGGGGCGGCAGTTTTACCAACTCTTCCTCAACAATTTCAAGTATTTGAGCCCGCTCTAGTTGATCCGGGGGAGCCTCTCCCGGATTTGACTCTCCCGAGGCGGGAAAAGTTTCCAACGGGTCATGCTCCTCGCCGTCGGAACCTGGATAGGCGGAAGAGAACAGACTAATCCAGGTAGAACGGACCTTTTGGCGCCGGAAGTGATCGCGGATTGCGTTCTGCAGAATTCGATGAAACAGAAGCGGCAGTTCCTTCGCCGGACGGTCCCCATACTTTTCCGAGACGCGGAGCATCGCATCCTGAACGATATCCAGCGCGGCTTCCTGATCGCGCACCGCGAACAGCGCCTGCTTGAATGCGCGACGTTCCACTCCTTGCAGAAACGCGGCGAGCTCACTATGGGATGCCAGGAGACCCTCGTCGGTCGGGGTTCATCTTGTTTGCGGACATGGTACCAAAGGGCCGGGCAAACGCGGCGTTTCGATCGAAAAGGGGGCTCCTGCAGATCTCCTTGCCGCCGCAGCCGCTGCCGGGATCTGCTTGACCACTATGTAATAAGTCTTTATTATCATAGGTTTCCACGCATCAACACATTCATTATGGACAGGATAAAAGCGCCTGAACTGAGCGGCGCCGAGATCGTTGTACGCTGCCTTCAGGAGGAAGGCGTGGATTGCGTATTCGGCTACCCCGGGGGCGCCGTCCTTTATATCTACGACGAACTGTTCAAGCAAGACAAGGTTAAGCATGTGCTGGTGCGGCACGAACAGGGCGCTGCCCACGCCGCAGACGGCTATTCCCGTGCCTCGCGCAAGGTGGGGGTCTGCCTCGTGACTTCGGGTCCCGGCCTCACGAACGCCGTGACCGGCATCGCAACGGCGCATATGGATTCCATTCCGATGGTGATCCTGGTCGGCCAGGTGCCCACCAAGGCGATCGGCGAGGACGCCTTCCAGGAAGTGGACACTGTCGGGATTACGCGGCCTTGCGTGAAGCACAACTTTCTCGTCAAGGACGTGAAAGATCTCGCGGTCACGATCAAGAAGGCCTTTCACATTGCGCGCACCGGCAGGCCCGGCCCGGTGCTCGTGGACATTCCGAAGGACCTGACGGCGCAGCACTGCGAGTTCCACTATCCCGAGTCGGTCTCCATGCGCTCCTACAACCCGATCAGCAAGGGGCACCCGGGGCAGATAAAGAAGGCGGCGAAACTGCTGCTTGGCGCAAAACGACCTGTCATTTACGCGGGGGGCGGGGTGATATTGTCCAACGCCTCGGGAAAACTCGCCGAGCTGGTGCGCCTGCTCGGCTTCCCCTGTACCAATACCTTGATGGGGCTCGGCGGCTACCCGGGGACCGACCCGCTCTCGCTGGGCATGCTCGGAATGCATGGCACCTACGAGGCAAACATGGCCATGCAGCACAGCGATGTGCTTCTGGCCGTGGGCGCGCGCTTTGACGACCGCGTGATCGGCGACCCAACGCACTTTGCCCAGAATCCGCGCAAGATCGTGCATATTGACATTGATCCGTCCTCGATAGCCAAGCGCGTGAGAGTCGATGTGCCGGTGGTGGGCAATGTCGACGACGTGCTCGGTGAGTTGCTGAAGCAAATCAGGGCGGCCGGTACCCGGCCGGATGCGGGGGATCTGCAAAACTGGTGGGATCGGATCAAGCAGTGGCGCGCCAAGGATTGCCTGCGCTACGACCGCACATCAAAGATCATCAAGCCGCAGTTTGTGATCGAGAAGCTCTACGAAGTCACGGAGGGCAAGGCGTTTGTCACCTCGGACGTGGGGCAGCATCAGATGTGGGCAGCGCAGTTCTACAAGTTCGATCAACCGCGGCGCTGGATCAATTCCGGGGGGCTGGGTACGATGGGCTTCGGCCTTCCCGCGGCCATGGGCGTGCAGCTTGCCAATCCCGGAGCGACCGTGGCTTGCGTCACCGGCGAGTCGTCGATCCAGATGTGCATTCAGGAACTTTCGACGTGCAAGCAATATCGCCTGCCTCTCAAGATCGTGAACCTCAATAACAGATATATGGGAATGGTGCGTCAGTGGCAGCAGTTCTTCCATGGAAACAGGTACAGTGAATCGTACATGGACGCGCTGCCTGATTTCGTGAAGCTTGCCGAAGGCTACGGCCATCGGGGGGTGAAGATAGAGCGGCCGGAGGATGTGGAGCCCGCTTTGCGCGAGGCATTCTCTTGCAAGGACGAGCTGGTATTTCTGGACTTTCTGACCGATCAGACCGAGAACGTGTATCCGATGATCGCAGCAGGCAAGGGGATCACCGAGATGATCCTCGCCGAGGATCTGTAAGAGTCAAATGCGCCACATCATATCGATCCTGGTAGAAAACGAAGCGGGTGCGTTGTCGAGAATATCTGGTCTGTTCTCGGCCCGCGGCTACAACATCGAGTCGCTGACCGTGGCACCCACCGAGGACATGTCCATGTCGCGCATGACTATCGTCACGAGCGGCTCTGACGAGGTCATCGAACAGATCACCAAGCAGTTGAATAAACTCATTGAAGTGATCAAGGTGGTGGATCTGTCCGAGGCCGCGCATATCCAACGCGAACTCATGCTGATCAAGGTGCGCGCGAGCCTTAAGGAACGTGAGGATATGAAGCGCATGGCCGATATCTTTCGCGGCCGGGTCATCGATGTTTCGGACAGTACCTACACCATCGAGTTGACCGGCGACGGCCACAAGCTTGACGCGTTCATCCAGGCGCTCGATCCGGCATCGATCGTTGAGACTGTCCGCACCGGAACAAGTGGAATCGGACGCGGGAGTCGAATTTTGAAGTCCTAGCGGCCTCTTCTTTACATCGGGGCGGGGCGCTTCATCGAGAAGCACTGTTCGTTTGCAACGCAACAAGTCAGGGGTGTGCCATGAAGGTTTACTACGACAAGGATGCAGACCTCTCGCTCGTAAAGGGCAGGAAGGTCGCGATACTGGGCTATGGTTCGCAGGGCCACGCGCACTCGCTGAATCTGCACGAGTCCGGGGTGAAGGTGACAGTGGGGCTGCGCAAGGGCGGGCCCTCCTGGGACAAGGCGAAAAACGCGGGTCTGCAGGTCGCAGAGATCGCGGATGCGGTGAAGGGTGCGGAAATCGTGATGATGCTGATGCCCGATGAGCACATCGCCGCCGTCTACAAGAGCGAAGTCGAGCCAAACGTGAAGAAGGGCGCCGCGGTCGCTTTCGCGCACGGCTTCAATATTCACTACGGGCAGGTCAAGCCGCGCGCGGATCTGGATGTATGGATGGTCGCGCCGAAGGCGCCGGGCCACACCGTCCGCTCGACCTACGTGGCGGGCGGCGGCGTGCCGATGCTGGTCGCGGTGCACCAGGATCCAAGTCATAAGGCGCGCGATATGGCGCTGTCCTATGCCGCTGCGATTGGCGGCGGCAAGGCGGGCGTGATCGAAACTGATTTCAAGGAAGAGACCGAGACGGACCTGTTTGGCGAGCAGACCGTACTCTGCGGCGGCTGCGTGGATCTGGTGAAGGCGGGCTTCGAGACGCTGGTCGAGGCAGGCTATGCCCCGGAGATGGCGTATTTTGAATGCCTGCATGAATTAAAGCTGATCGTCGACCTGATGTACGAGGGCGGGATCGGCAACATGAATTATTCAATCTCGAACAATGCCGAGTACGGCGAGTATGTCACCGGCCCGAAGATCGTCACGGAAGACACGAAGAATGCGATGCGCGAGGCGTTGCGCAGAATCCAGTCGGGCGAGTATGCGCGGGACTTCATCCTGGAGAATCGTGCCGGTGCGCCAACGCTGCTCTCACGCCGCCGCATGATGGCCGAGCACCCGATCGAAAAGGTCGGCGCCCGTCTGCGCGAAATGATGCCGTGGATCAAGCGCAATCGCTTGGTCGATCAGAGCAAGAACTAGAGGGGGGCGGCGATGCGCCATCTGCGTTTGGTCTGGATCGGGACACTTGCGTGCGCGGCGGCTCTCGCGGCTTGCGGTGACAAGGTACCGGAGTCGGCCGCGGCCAAGAAGCTCGGCAACGCGCCCAGGGAAATTATCGACAAGGCGGCCGCGGATGCGAGCCTGGCCGTGAAGCAGGGTGCGGAGCGCACGAGCAACGCGGACGCCAAGAGCGAGTGAATACACCGTACCCGCATCCGATCATTGCGCGCGAGGGGTGGCCCTACCTGCTGGGCACGGTGATGGTTTCTCTGGCTGTCGGAATGTCTGCCGGGTGGCTCTGGTCGCTGCCGCTTTGGCTATTGGCGCTGTTCGTGCTGCAGTTCTTCCGCGATCCGCCGCGGCAGGTGCCCGAAGATCCGGGCGCCGTGGTTTCGCCCGCCGACGGGAGGATCGTCGCCGTCGAGAAAGCTCGCGATCCATGGCTTGAGCGTGACGCGCTCAAGGTCAGCGTGTTCATGAATGTGTTCAACGTGCATTCGAATCGTTCCCCGGTGGATGGAACGGTGAAGCAGCGCTGGTACCACGCGGGCAGTTTCGTGAACGCCTCCCTGGACAAGGCTTCGACCGAAAACGAGCGCAACGCGCTATGGTTGCGCACGCGCTCCGGGGCGGATGTCACCTGCGTCCAGATCGCCGGCCTGATTGCGCGCCGTATCCTGTGCTATGTCGAGGCCGGAACTGAACTGCAGCGTGGTCAGCGCTATGGATTCATCCGTTTCGGATCGCGGGTCGATCTCTACCTGCCCCTTGGCGCCGAGGTGAAGGCCGCGCTCGGTGAAAAGGTGTACGCCGCGCAAACCGTATTGGCTCATCTGCCACAGAATGGATGAATTCCCAAGGCCTGCCGTCCCTGCGCCGCGCCTAGGCCGCCTGCGACGGCGCGGGATCTATTTCCTTCCCAACCTGCTCACGACGGCATCCCTGTTCGCGGGGTTCTATGCGATTGTTCAGGCGATGATGGGCCGCTTCGAGGTGTCCGCGGTCGCGATCTACTGCGCGCTGGTGCTGGATGGCATGGACGGCCGCATCGCGCGCTGGACTCATACGCAGAGCGAATTCGGCGCGGAGTACGACAGCCTGTCCGACATGGTGTCCTTTGGCGCGGCGCCGGCGCTGGTCATGTACGTCTGGGCGCTGAGCGACCTCGGGAAACTCGGCTGGATCGCGGCCTTCATCTACTGCGCCGGCGCCGCCCTCAGGCTCGCTCGCTTCAATACCAATATCGAAGTGATCGACAAGCGGTTCTTCCAGGGTCTGCCCAGCCCCGCCGCCGCGGCGCTCGTCGCCGGACTGGTCTGGGTTCTGGATGATCTCGGAATCCGCCGCGCGGACTGGATATCGTGGATCGCCTTCGGCTTCACGGTGTTCGCCGGGATCACAATGGTCTCGAATATGCCGTTTTACAGTTTCAAGGACCTGAACCTTCGCAAGCGCGTGCCCTTCTGGGTGGTTCTGGCCGTCGTGGCCGGCATCGTGGTCGTGGCCTATCGCCCGCCGGCAGTGCTGTTTTTCTTGTTCGTCTGTTATGCCCTATCCGGCTACCTGCTGTGGTTCCTGCGCTGGCGCGGCAGGCGCGCCGCGTGAACTGGCGATGCTTGCGCCCCTGCGAAGGGCCGGATATAGTTCGCCCATGACTTCCGCAATAGAGTCTTCGACCGCTTTGCGGTCCGCGTCGATTTACTCCGGCAAGGCGCTTCTTCGCGCCTGCCTGCTGCTGCGCCCCGCGCGCTAAATACCCCATCCCCCCCCCTGCAGTACCCCTTTCCCGTCCAGCGAGGCGAAGAGGATCTATCTATTGGGTCGACCCCGTACTCGAAAATCTTAGGAGCAAGTCATGAGTAAAGAGCGATTGATCATATTCGATACCACGATGCGCGACGGCGAGCAGAGTCCCGGCGCCTCCATGACCAAGGACGAAAAGCTGCGCATCGCGCGTGCCCTGGAGCGCATGCGCGTGGATGTCATCGAAGCCGGATTTCCGGCGTCCTCCAACGGCGATTTCGAGGCCGTGCGTCTGGTGGCCGACACGATAAAGGATGCGACGATCTGCGGGCTGTGCCGGACCAGCGACAAGGACATTCAGCGCTGCGTCGATGCGCTGAAGGGCGCGAATTCCTGGCGCGTGCATACCTTCATCTCGACCAGCGCTCTGCACATGGCGAAAAAACTTCGCCTGACGCCGGACCAGGTGCATGAGCAGGCGATGCTTGCGGTGCGGTTCGCCCGGAAGCACTGTCCGGACGTGGAGTTCTCGCCGGAGGACGCGAGCCGCTCCGATTTCGATTTCCTGTGCCGGATTCTTGAAACGGCGATCAAGGAGGGCGCGACGACGATCAATATCCCGGACACCGTTGGCTATGCGGTCCCGGAGCAGTTCGGCGACTTTATCCGGCGCCTGCGCGCCGCGATTCCGAATTCTGACCAGGCGGTCTGGTCCGTGCACTGCCACAACGACCTCGGGATGGCGGTCGCGAATTCGCTTGCCGCGGTGGCTATCGGCGGCGTGCGCCAGATCGAATGCACGATCAACGGTCTTGGCGAGCGCGCGGGCAACACCGCGCTGGAGGAGGTTGTCATGGCCTTGCGCACAAGGAGCGACGTACTCGACTTTGAGACACGGATCGATACGCGCCATATCGTGCCGACCTCCCGTCTGGTGTCCCAGATCACCGGTTTCGTGGTGCAGCCCAACAAGGCCGTGGTCGGGGCGAACGCATTTGCACACGCCTCTGGTATCCATCAGGACGGGGTGCTGAAGGCGAGGCAGACCTACGAAATCATGACGGCCGAGGATGTCGGCTGGACAACGAACAAGATAGTTCTCGGCAAGCTGTCCGGGCGTAACGCGTTCAAGCAGCGCCTGAGGGAGCTTGGGATAGAACTGGAATCGGAAGACGCCTACAACAAGGCTTTCCAGCGCTTCAAGGACCTGGCGGACAAGAAGGCTGAGATTTTCGACGAGGATCTACAGGCGCTCGTGGCGCAGGAAGCAGGTCGTTCCCCGAATGAACACTGGCGCCTGGTGCATATGAACCAGTCAAGTGGCATGGGCGAGCGGCCGCACGCCAGCATCGTCCTGGCCGATGCCGCCAGCGAGCAGCGTGCCGAGTCGGACGGAGACGGCCCGGTGGATGCCACCTTCAAGGCCATCGAGCAACTCGCCCACAGCGGCGCGGAACTTCAGCTCTATTCGGTCAATGCCGTGACCCAGGGCACAGAGTCCCAGGGCGAAGTCACGGTGCGGCTATCGCGCGCCGGACGCATCGTGAACGGCGTCGGGGCGGACACCGACATCATTGTCGCGTCTGCCAAGGCCTACATCGCGGCGCTGAACAGGCTCGAAAGCGGTGCGGAAAGGCTGAATCCGCAGCATCCGAACTAAGCAGTGGTGCGATGCCGCGTCGCGTCGCTCATGCGCTGCGGGCGCCAGCCCGCGCGCCTGGAGCGGGCCGAGTCATGCGCACGTATATGATCGCTGCCGCAAGGTAGGCAAGCGCGAGCGTGACCTCGAGAAGCGCAAGCAGGCGTGCGCCACCGCCATCGGTCCAGGTACGGGCAAGTCCTTCGAGCAGATAGGCCAGGATCAGCAGGCTGGACCATTGAAAGCTGTAACGCCGTCCTGAAAGCACCCCGCCGAGGGGCAGCGCAAGCGGCAAGGCCTTTAATGCGAGCATCGATCCGCCCGGACGCAGCGGCGCAAGCCACATCTCCCAGGAAAGCGTAAGCGCGATAAGCGCCAGGAGTAACGCGGCGGCGGCCATTCTGGTGCCGTCGATGGGTTTCACGGTTGGCTCGCAGCCGGGGAGGGACCTTATATTATCAGCCAAGCGTCCCGCGCCATTCGCGCGATGCGTGTGGCCTGCTCAAAGGTTGCCGCGGCAGTCGGTGTGCACGTTGAGTTAACCTATTGACTCCGAAATCCGAGAACGTTTTCCGCGGACATGACACTGCTTTCGAAGCTCGCGATTCCCAGGCGCGAACGGCTTATCGCCGCCCTCGACGTCCAGACCACGGCGGAGGCGTGCTCGCTTGTCGAGCGCCTCGGCGATTCCGTGCGCTTCTACAAGATCGGCCTCGAGCTTTTCATGGCCGGCGGCTATTTCGAACTCATGGATTGGCTGGTGGCGCGCGGCAACAAGGTGTTCGTCGACCTGAAGTTTTTCGATATCCCGGAGACGGTGCGCTCCGCGGTGCGCAACCTGCAGGGGCGCGGCGTGAGTTTTGCCACCGTGCACGGCAATCAGGCCATCATGGAGGCGGCGGGCAAGGACAAAGGGGAAGTAAAGATCCTCGCCGTCACCGTGTTGACGGCGCTTGACCGCGGCGATCTGGACGATCTCGGCTTCTCCTGCAACGTCGAGGAACTGGTACTGTCTCGTGCCCGGCGCGCCATTGAAGCGGGATGCGATGGCGTGATCTCCTCCGGGCTGGAAGCACCGAGGCTGAAATCCCAGTTCGGCGACCGGCTGCTCGTGGTGACCCCGGGCATCCGTCCGGTCGAAAATCGTCCCGAGGATGACCAGAAGCGCACCGTGGATGTCGCACAGGCATTCGAGAACGGCGCCGACTACATCGTGGTCGGCCGGCCGATCAGGCAGGCGGCAGATCCGCGCGCCGCGGCCGAGGCGATCCAGGGCATCATCGCGGGTATTTTCCCCGCTTGACCGGAATGTGAAGGGCCCCCCCCGGGGGGTCTTAGGGGGGTGCACCTTAGAAATTCGTCCGGCGGCCGGGCTAGGGGATTGGAACCGCCGTCAGGAGATCGTTGCCGATATTCCGGTTGCGGGACACGTCATGGGTGGGGCGCAGGCGGTGCGCCGCCACCCCCGGAAGTATCGCCTGCACGTCCTCCGGAAGAACCTTGTCGCGCCCTTCCAGCAATGCCCAGGCACGCGCCGAATGCAGCAACGCCAGCGCCGCGCGCGGCGAGAGTCCTGCCGCATATTCGGGAGAGCGCCGGGTATGTTCCACAATCGCCTGAACGTAGTCGAGCAGCGCCGGTGCGGCATGTATGCGCGAGACGCTTACCTGCAATCCGAGCAGATCATCGGGGGAGATGGAAGCTTGCAGTCCTTCGAGCAACTCCCTGCGGTCCACGCCCGAAAGCAGCGCGCGCTCGGCTTCACGGTCCGGATACCCGAGCTCGATGCGCATCATGAAACGATCCAGCTGCGATTCCGGCAGAGGGAAGGTGCCCACCTGCTCGGTTGGGTTCTGCGTTGCGATGACGAAGAAGGGTTTCGGCAGCTTGCGCGTTTCGCCGTCCGTGGTCACCTGCTGCTCTTCCATCGCTTCCAGCAGGGCGGATTGCGTCTTGGGCGTCGCGCGGTTCACTTCGTCGGCCAGCACTACCTGGGAAAATATCGGCCCCGGATGGAATTTGAACTTTCCGGTTTCCCTGTCATAGATCGACACGCCGACGATATCGGCGGGCAGCATGTCGCTCGTAAACTGGATACGCTGGAAATGCAGTCCGAGGGTCTTTGCGAGCACATGGGCGAGCGTGGTCTTGCCCACGCCGGGAAGATCCTCTATCAGCAGGTGCCCGCGAGCGAGCAGACAGGCGAGCGCGAGCCGAACCTGGTGCTCCTTGCCGAGAATGATCCTGCCGGCCGACGCGATCACCTGATCGACTAGCGACGATGGACGGATTGCGCTGCGGAATTCGGGTTTTACGAGCATGGGCGAATTGTACCTGCCGCGTTGGACTAAACTGCCGATGGCGAAGATGTCGCCACCTGGATCTCACCTGCCGCGGTGCCATGAGTGACTTAACAGTTCCCAGCACGGCGCCATTCCGCTGATCGATGCCGACTGCGTTCATTACACATGCCGATTGCCTGATGCACGAGATGGGGGCATCCCACCCTGAAAGTCCGGCGCGGCTTCAGGCCATCGAGGATCGGCTGATTGCGTCCGGACTTGCGGCGGTGGTTGCGCGACTCGATGCGCCTCTTGCCAGCGACGAGCATCTGACGCGCGCACACGCAGCGGAATACGTGGATGCCATTCGGGCGAGCGCGCCATCCCAGGGTACAAGGCACCTCGACCCCGACACCGCGATGAACCCGTTCACCCTGCAGGCTGCCCTGCGCGCTGCGGGCGCTGCGGTGCTTGCGGTCGACCTGGTGCTGCGGGGCGTGATGGACAACGCGTTTTGCGCCGTGCGCCCGCCCGGCCATCATGCATGCGGTGCCAAGGCGATGGGCTTCTGTATCTTCAACAACGTCGCGGTCGGGGCGCTGCATGCGATCGAGGCCCACAGGCTGGACAGGGTTGCGATCGCCGATTTCGACGTGCATCACGGCAATGGTACGGAGGACATATTCGCGGGGGACGAGCGAGTGCTGATGCTCTCCACGTTCCAGCATCCGTTCTACCCTTACAGCGGGGTCGAGCCTCTGGGATCGAATATGATCAACATGCCGCTTCCAGCCGGCGCGGGGTCGAAACAATTCCGCGAAGCGGTGGAGCGGCACTGGCTGCCGGCGCTGCGGGATTTCGAGCCGCAACTGGTAATGATATCGGCCGGATTTGACGCGCATGTGGAAGACGACATGGCGATGTTGCGGCTGGTGGACGACGACTACGCCTGGGTCACGACGCAGATCAAGGCGGCTGCCGAGCGGTACGCGCAGGGACGCATCGTGTCCGTTCTGGAGGGGGGCTACGCGCTGTCCGCGCTTGGCCGCAGCGCAGTGCGCCACCTCCGGGTGCTGGCCGGGGCGGAGTAGCCGGATCATGCGCAAGGGACACGCAATCTCACGCATGCGCGGAGCCTGTTTCGCTCTGATAACGCTTGTCGCTGCGTGCGTCCAGCTGCCTGCTGAACTGACCGCGCCGATGCTCTATCAGAATCCGATCATGAACAGCGATTTTCCGGACCCGGCAATTCTGCGCGCGCCCGATGGCTGGTTCTACGCCTATGCGACCCAGACGACGCTCGGAGAGCGCGTGATCAACATCCAGGTCGCGCGCACCCGCGACCTGGTGCGCTGGGAGCATCTGGGCGATGCATTGCCGCAAAAGCCGCAATGGGCCAGCAAGACGCAGAATTTCTGGGCGCCGGATGTCATCTTCGACCCGCAGCGGTCGCGCTTCCTGATGTATTACTCGGGACAACGGGATGAGAAAAAGGATTTCTGCCTCGCCGTCGCAAGCGCCGCGTCGCCTGCCGGCCCGTTCGTCGATTCCGGCGTCCCCATGGCCTGCGGCACAGAGCATATCGATCCGATGGCGTTCGATGACCCCAAGAGCGGCAAGAGTTTCCTTTATTGGGGCTTCGGATCCATTCGGGTGCAGGAGCTTGCCCCCGATCGCCTGCGCTTCGCCGATGGAAGCGTTCCGGTTCAGGTCCTGCTGCCGGGACAGGAACAGGAATACAGCCGGATCGTCGAGGGCGCCTGGGTCACCTACCGGGACGGCCAGTACTTTCTCTTTTACTCCGGCGATTATTGCTGCGGCGCAGAACCCAGCTATGCGGTCATGGCCGCCCGCGCGGACAATCCGTTGGGGCCATTTCGCCGGCTCGCCGAGGAAAACGGCAACAAGCGCAGCGTGATTCTGGAGCGCAACGAATTGTGGCGCGCGCCGGGGCACAACAGCGTGATCCGCGACGCCGCGGGGGGGGATTGGATCCTGTATCACGCGGTCGATTCGAGGCAGCCGATGCTCATGGACAAGATTCACGGCCCGGTTGCGCGCCGCGTGCTGATGCTGGATCGAATCGAGTACCTGGACGGCTGGCCGCGCATCCCGCAAGGTCAGCCCTCGACAGCGCCGCAGCCGGCACCTGTCGTCCAATCGATGTTACCCTCGTGAACGGGCTAGTCCGTCTGCTGGCCGGCGTGAGTCCGGAATGGGCCAAGCGGCCGCTCAGGGCAGGCCGGCGCCTGCTCCAGTCGCTTCCCTACCGCGGAACCGAAAGAGTCTGTCCGATATGCAACGGCGAGTCGAGCCGCTTTGCCCCATTCGGCACGCCGACACGCGACGAAGGTCGTTGCATCCACTGCGACTCCCTGGAGAGACATCGCTTCCTATGGCTCTACCTGACAATGTGCACGGACCTGTTCGATGGCCGGCATAAGAGGATGCTGCATGTCGCGCCGGAACCCTGTTTCGTGCCGCGATTTGAGGCAAGGCTGGGCCGGGACTACCTGACCGCGGATCTCGCGAATCCGCGCGCCATGCTCAGAATGGACATTGAGGACATTCAGTTTCCCGACGCCGCGTTCGATGTGATCTATTGCAGCCACGTGCTCGAACATGTCAGGGATGACCGGCGGGCAATGCGGGAGTTCCGCAGGGTCCTGAAGCCGGACGGCTGGGCGATTCTGCTGGTCCCGATCATGTCCGATGCGACCTTCGAGGATGAATCCATCGTCGATCCTGCCGAACGCCTGAAGGCGTTCGGCGACGAAACCCATGTGCGCCGATACGGGCCGGACTACGCCGACCGGCTGCGGGAGTCCGGGTTCGAGGCGAGAATCACCGCGGTGCCGGACATGTTCGGGCCGGAGGAAAGGCTAAGGATGGGGCTGTCTCCGGCCTCCGGGGAGATATTCCACTGTACCGGACAACCAGTCTAGTGCCGCACAGGCGGGATGGCGTGGCTCGCTACCGGCCTTCAGGTTTTCTGAGCTTCGCGGAGAGAATTCCATAGCGCACTCGCGGGTCGGCGTGGTCGTACATGTCTGCCTGCAGAATGCTGTCGTAGAGACCTGAAGCCGAACGCTCGTAATGACGCACCTCTAGCGGTTCCATTTCCCCGAAAGCATCCAGGATTTCCCAGGAAAACGACATCGGCTCAGCGAGGGTTGGCGGGTGGTTGAGTTCCGTGAGCAGCAGTAGAAGGCCGCCTGGTTCGATCACTCGCTGGATTTCTGCGATCGCCCGGCCCAGGTCGTCCACGTGGTCGAGAGAATTGAAGGTGCAGGCGACATCAAAGTATCCGCTCGGAAAGGGAAGGTCTTCCGATCCCGCCGCGACATAGCGCATCCGGTGAGCGCCTGCCCCCAGTCTCCGGTACTCGTCCGGCAGCGGATCGAGCCCGATTCGCTCGCTTGCAGTGTCGGCCCATTCCAGGCTGCCACGAGGTCCGCAACCGATGTCGAGCACGCGTTTTCCCGCATAGAACTCCCTGTCCAATCCGAAGTGGGCCGTATAGAAATGGCATAGTGGTCATTCACGAGGCGGGATTCCCGGCGCTGAATTTTGCTCCAGTAGCCCAGTTCGACTGATCTCTTGGAGCGCAATCCCATCAGGAAAAGCACTCTGTTTGCGGCGTTTAGTATCGATTAGCGCATGTTCGGTCGGCTCCTTCGGATTGCAAAGTGCTTTCTCGATGCTTGTGACGGGCTGTTCCCTGCTTCCTCGGCGAAGCTACCTGAATCCGAGCAATTCCAGGATCGCGTTCCGCCAGGCACGATCGAGAGTCAGGCTGAGCGACAGGTAGACGACTGTTCCTGCGCCGAGGCCGAGGGCAAGCCGGGGTAGGTCGGCAGTTACCGGGGATGCCGCGGCGTAGGCGATTGCGCCGGCCAGCAGGGCGTAGATCAAGGGCGGAACGAGTTCGCGAAAGTACTCGATGAAGCCTGCTCCGCACAGAGGTCGAACCAGGAAATACCAGTTCGGCACCAAACCCACAAATGCCACCGCAGTTAGCGCCAGGGCCAGCCCTAGCGGTCCGAACTGGCTTCCCGCCCATGCTGCGGGCGCGATTACCAGCAACCAGGCCACCGTCCACTTGAAGCTTATGTCCGCTCTGCCGCGCGCCATCAGCAGGCTGCCGACCGGGTTTCCGGTTGCACGGATCAGCGCCCAGCACGCAAATGCCTGCATAAGCGGGATGGCTTCATGCCACTGGCTGCCAAAGATCAAGCGCACGACTTCCGGCGCGAATAGTCCGAGCGCGACAAAGACAGGAAAGTTGGCAGCCGCCGTCATGCGTATTGCCTGTAGGTAGATCCTTCTGAGCAGCAATACGTCGTCCTGGGATTTCGCCATTACCGGGAGGCCGACGCGGGTGATGATCGGATTGATCGAGCTCGTGATCTGTGTCGAAAGATTCTTGGGCAGGCTATAGAGGCCGATTGCATGTGCATCGAGGATCCGGGCGCCCAGCAGAATGTCGACATGGGTAAAAAGCGTGCTGGCCAGATTGTTGGCCATCATGTAAGCCCCGAAATCCAGGAACTCCCGCACCTCGGCCAGCCGCAGCCGGGGCCGGGGCGTCCAGCCCTGCGCGAGCACGATCCACGCCAGCAGCGCGGCAACGAGCGAGCCGGCGAGAACTCCCCAGATCATGGAATACACGCCCTCCCCGTGCCAGGCGAGCAGCGCCGACACGACCAGCGTCGTCAGGCTCGCAGCTATCTCTATACCCGCGAGCCGCGCAAAGCGCAGCTCTTTCTCGGCGATCACGCGCAGTTGCTGCCAGGTTGCGCTGATCACAAGATAGAGGGCAGCGAGGAAAAGCAGGGGCTGCAACACGGCTTGTCCGTAGAACTGCGCCACCCACGGACCCGCCGCCCAGAGCAGCAAGGCCATCACGCCACCCGCGGCCACATTCAGCCAGTACAGGCTCGAGAGCTGCTCCTCGCTGATGGTTCGCCGGTGAATGATCCCGTTGCTTATTCCCATGTCCGAGAACATCTGCAGGAAGGTGACAATGGCGAGTACGACTGCCATGTTTCCAAAGTCCGCAGGAGACAGAAGCTTGGTGAGTACGAAAAGCTGCGCCAGCTGGACCGCCGTGCGCACGAGCGACGCGATACCCGCCCAGCGGATGCCGGACAGGGCCTGCGCGCGAATGCTCATGCCGATGGTCTCACGGTCTGTACGCTGTCACGTTGTAACCCTGGGTTTCATCCGGTGCGGGCCACACCCGGTCCAGCGCAGGTGCAATTAGTTGATCCGCCAGCCAGAGGGGAAGCAGACACGCACGGATCGCCCAGCGCAGCGGCGCCGGACCGCGCACCAGGCGCGCTGTCTGGTAGTTGAGTTTCAGGAACCAGGTGACCCAGAATCCGCTGTTTTCCTGAATCTCGACGCCTTGAAACCCGGTCTTACGCAGGAGATGTTCGAGGCCGAAGCGCGTAAAGCGGAAATAGTCGTGCGGCGCTTCGTGCACCCACCATTGGAAAGGGACTGACAGGTAGAGCGCGCCGCCCGGTTTCAGGATACGGAACGCCTCGCGCAGCATATGTTCGGGTTCACGGAGATGCTCCAGTACCGAGAGCGAAATCACGGTATCGGCGGCACCGTCGTCGATCGGCAGCGGCAGGTTCAGGTCGGCAACGATATCGGCCTGCAGGCGGTGGAGGCTGCTCTGCCAGTCTACCCCCAAGTACTGCACTGCGCACGCGAGAACATCCTTCTCGAAGGGCCTGCTCCCGCAGCCGAGGTCGTAGACGACACCTTTGATCAATCCCGAGCGCTCGCGAAACGCCACGTTGCCCATGTGCATCGCAAGCCAGTTGTGCCGCAGCAGGCTCACTTCATACATTCCGTGTCCCCCGCTTCTCGTTCACGAATTTCTCGAGGCTGCGGACGCCTTCCAATACTCTGTCTGACGAGCACAGGGAGAGAAGTGAATTCCGATTGTCGCGTCGCTGCGCTTGTGTCAGGGGTTCAAAAAAATCCCGACTGTCGAACTTGGCATGCTCAGGAACATCGCAGGCATGAATACCGAGATCCCGGTAAAAGGGCAACATGAGGTTCTCCGGTCGCAGGAAAACTTTGGCTCCCTTGAACAGCGCGCTATTGACTGTGGAGAACGCCTGCTGTCGCGCATGGTTCATGAGCACCGTCCCACAGGTAGAAATCAGTCGATTGAACTCCGCCAGTGAGACGAAATCGCGCAAGGGGGTGAAATGCTCTCCGAGCATCTTGACGCCGATGCGGCAGATCTGGTCGGCATAGGCCGTGTCGCCGTAACTCAGCGGCACGATGACCCTCCTGCCGCGAAGATCGAGCCGCCCCAGAAGCGCGATGGCCTCCGCATGATTGTTGGTGGCGGTAGCCGAATTGCCAAGAAGGATATCCGGCCCTTCCATGCGCTCGGGGCCCTGCATCAGCGCCTCTTCCACGCTGGAGTACTGCAGATGATGCAGCTTAGCGCGGAATAACGGATGAGCCTCTTTCAGCAAGCGAAATTCCGCCGGAAGCATCGTGACCGCATCGACCCTTGCGAGAACTCTGCGCTCCCAGGTTGGGTGCATCATCTTCTCCAGCAGCAAGTCGAGCAGATAGGCGAGGTTGGCGCGTGGATCGGAATTGCGGCGCAACGGAAGGCGCGCTGCGATGCGCTTGGTCTCCGGCAGCAACAGCGAGTGTGCATATTGTGGAATTAGCCCGTAGTAGTCTGCGCCCCACGCACTCCACACTACGGCCACGTTCGGCGGGGCTGCCTGCACGGCCCGGGCAAACCAGGGCGTCATACAGTGCACCACGAGGCAGTCGCACCATTGCAGGTCGCTGCGCAGGTCCCGGGAGAACCAGTAAGTCCGCGGCACGAGCCTGAGCGACGCGTCCTGCTGCACGTGTTGTGGTGTGCCGACCGCCGGCGCCATGACACGAAAGCGGTTCCGTCCCGGGAACGCTGTCTCGTACAGGCGCCGAGCGAAAGGGATGAACTTCTCGTCGAGTGCGAGGTGCAGCAGTTTCGGCGAGGCTGCGGATTGCCGGGGCAGAGCGCGTTCCATCAGGAGACGCGGGCGGCCTCGCGCACCTCGAAGATGCAGGACAGCTCGTTGCCCGTCATATGGCGTTTGTAAATATCCATCACGATTCCCATACAGATGAGGCGTCGCCACGTGTTCCGTGCGGAACAGCGCTTACTGGCAATCATAGCGGACAATCTCGGCGGCATTAGAATACCGCCGAGTCAATATTGCGACTGGCAAGCTCGGTGATTCCGGTGGATTTAAACGACACCAAGAAATTTCTTACCGAGAACCTGCGCCGCGAAGCGGCGGAATACTTCGGAATCCGCGACGAGAAGCTTATTTCGCGCGTGGCGGAGCAATGGTTCGACGACCAGGTGAATTACGACGGGCGGTGGATGGTCGTTCAAGACAGGGTCGCCCCTGGCGCAAGAATCCTCGACATGGCGGCCGGGTGCGGGACTTTCCTCCTGTATGCACTGCATCAGGGCTGGGACATCGTCGGCGTGGAACCCAGCGCCTGGAAAAGAGAGTACTACCGCAGGAAGGTAGAAACGTCCGGCTACCCGGTGGAATATCTGCACCACTTCGTTCCAGCCGCTGGCGAGGCACTCCCGTTCGCGGACGGGACTTTCGATTTTGCGACGACCTACCAGACGCTTGAGCACGTCCAGGACCTGCCCAAATGCCTGTCCGAGCTGCTTCGCGTACTGAAGAAGGAGGGGGTACTCTACGTCAGGGCACCGGACTACGACTCCTTCTTCGAGCCGCATTACGGAGTGTTCTTTCTTCCTAGAATGAACCGGGCGGTCGCCGCGCGGTACCTGCGAGCCAGGGGAAGGCCTTTGAGCGGATTGCAGACCTTGACCTGGACGACCACCTCGGAAATCAAGAGGAATCTTCGAAACATAGACAAGGACATCCGGATTGAAACGCTCGAGAACTACCGATTCGAAAGGGTCCGGAACAGGATATTCGACGTCCTTCCGGAATTCATGAGGTACCCTTCCGTGGGGCTCCTGCTCGCGATCCTTTACCGGTCGCTGATCCGGATACGCAGAATCTCGAAGTTCGGCAGGGAAGAAAACCACATTGAGCTCTGGGTCACGAAGCAAAGCTGACGGGTGCAGGGCCCGGACCTGTGCGGCAATTAGAGAGGCGGTTCATGCAGGCGATCAAGAACATCACGTGGCTGCAGCGGCTAGCAATGCCTGAATACCAGCAGACGCGACAAGTGTTAATCGCAGCCCTTTGTACTACGGGTGCGATATTCATATGGTTCGCCTATCTGCGCCTGGATACGGCAAATCCGCACTATGCAGACATCTTCCGCCTGCTGGTTCGAGAACAGGATTTTTTTTCCACGCTGCCCTTCGCCCTCGTACTCGTGGTCGCGCTAATGGGACGGGTCCAGCAGACCGGACGCGCGGTCGCTGCATGGATCGGTCGCAACGGTGTGCTGGTCGCGGGAGCGACCTGCGTTCTGCTCGCGGTGGGCGCAAATCTCATCTACCACGCGCACCCGTTGACGATGGACGAATACGCGCCTTATTTTCAAAGTCAGATTTTCGCTGCGGGGGAGCTGGCGGCGCGCTACCCCCCGGAGTTGATCGACTGGTTGTTTGTGAAGAACTACCAGGGGCACTTCTTTCGCATCGCACGCGACACGGGAAGCGTTGCATCTACTTATTGGCCGGGGATGGCACTGCTTCTTGCGCCGTTCACTGCGATGGGCGTTCCTTGGTTGCTGAACCCGGTCATCGGCGGGGCAACCGTGTTCGTGATGCACAGACTGGCGCGCGAGATTTTCGCAGACGACGACAGCACGGGTCTTGCGGTGCTATTCACCGTGGCGTCGCCGGCGGTCACGCTAAATGCAGTCTCCTTCTACTCGATGCCCGCGCACCTGCTCGCCAGTGCGCTTTTCGTGCTTCTCCTTCTGCGGCCATCGCCGAAGCGCGCCGCCTCCGCAGGCCTGGTCGGTTCAGTTGCGCTGGTGCTGCACAATCCCGTACCGCATCTGCTGTTCGCGCTGCCGTGGATAGTCTGGATCGCGGTTCGTCCGGATCGACTGCGGCTGCTCGCTGCACTCGTCGCCGGCTACCTGCCCTTGTGCGTGGTGTTGGGCTGGGGATGGGTGCTCTACCTTCGAGGATTCGCCAGCCAGGCGCCGGCGGCGGAAGTCGCATCGTCTATCGGCGCGGTGCAAAGCGCGTTCCATGCTCTGTCGAGTCTGTTGCGAGTGCCCTCCGGCTGGATTGTTGAGGCGCGCCTCATCGGCCTGGCCAAGATATGGTTATGGGCTGCGCCCGGACTGTTGGCTATTGCCGCAGTCGGCTTCTGGCGAAGCAGGAACGAGACAGGGTTCTGGTTCGCGCTTGGCGTATCAGTGCTGGTGACCTATCTGGGCTACTTTCTGGTGCCCCTGGACCAGGGACACGGATGGGGTTTTCGCTATTTTCATTCGGCATGGCTGGCGCTGCCATTGTTTGCGGTGCATGCATTGCGGGCGCCGGATCAACTGGGGCAGCCGGCAAGCGACCGGCTGCGCGGGTATGCGGCCGGTTGTGCGCTTCTCGGACTTGTCGTTATGACTGCCGTACAGGGCTACCAGATCGAGCGGTTCATGACTCGCCATCTGGCTCAGTCGCCTTTACTATCCGGCGAAGGTCGGAGGGTGATATTCATCGAACCTACCGGTTTCTACGCGGAAGACCTGGCGCAGAACGATCCTTTTCTGCGCGCGCCTGTCATTACCCTCGTGTCCCGCGGGCGCGACCTGGACCAAGCGATGATGCGCGAGCACTTTCCCAGTTTTGAGTTGCTCTCCTCGGACGCTCGCGGCAGTGTCTGGGGCGTCCCGGCACAACCGGTATCCGGTTGGAGGGCACCGTGAGGGCTGTGCCGGAGCCGCGACTTCCTTGCCATCCTGGTATCAGGCCAGCGGCAGTGAGCTTTCGGTCAGGCGCATCGAAGCCAAGAGAATGAGGGTTTGCACAAGCATGACTTTGCCATTCTGGACGGTGACCTTGTGTGGAGTGGCGAGGACGGAGCTGTTCGAAACTTTTCCAAGGAACTCGGGCTCGTTTTGTTCTATCAGAACCAGCCTCATTACAAGACGGGCGAGTGGTTCCGCGCAGAGTTTCAAAAGATCGTGTCAGCTTGATTGATCGCACCGCTGTGCCACTAGGTCAGACTATTCGCCGCTTGCTCGGCCCCCTGGAGAAGCCGGCTGCCGAATGCTACCGCGGGGTGTTTGTCGACTTGAGCTCATTCGTCGGCCAAATCCGGCAATGGTCCTCAGGGCCGAACATCCTGGAACTGGGCTGCGGAGAAGGCGCAGTCGTCGAGAGAGTGGCCAAGATGCTACCCCATGCCACCATTACAGGCATCGACATAACGCCTAGAGTCGGGCGCATGTTCCAAGGCGATACTGCGCGCGTTACTTTCAGGCAGCAGGCGATCAAGGAATTCGCCGCGACGAACGCAGCGACCTTCGACCTTCTGATCGTCTGCGACGCTTTGCACCATATTCCGTGGGAACTTCACGAGGAGCTCCTGGCGGACGCGAAGAAAGTGCTCAAGGCGGGGGGAATACTCGTGCTCAAGGATTGGGTGCCGAGCAGGACGCCGATCCACCTGCTTTGCTATCTGGCTGACCGGTATATTACGGGGGACCAGGTCCGATACAAATCGGCTCAACAGTTGCAGGCCGTGATCGAGCGGGTATTCGGCGCAGGCTGCATCAAGGCTAGAGCGAGAATCCGCCCCTGGGCAAACAATGCCGCTTTCCTGGTTCAGGCCTAGAACTTGGGCGCCAGTCGTGCGAATGGCGGCCGAAATCGCGATCGCCGAGAAGTAGCGCGCAGCCTGGCTCCGCACATATGGCATCGAATTCCAACCCGCTGGTGTCCGTATATCTGCCGACCAGGAATCGTCCATTGCTTGTGACGCGGGCGATACGCTCGGTCTTTGCGCAGACTTACCAGAACATCCAGCTCGTCGTGGTCGACGATGAATCCGGACGCGACATCGCCGAGCTACTCGAGCGGATCCGGCTCGAAAACGACTCGACGAAATCGATGCTGGTGCTGCGCCTGGATCGTGCGCGGGGCGCTTGCGCCGCCAGGAATCACGCATTGGCTGCTTGCGATGGGCAGCTTGTCACCGGGCTCGATGACGACGACTATTTTCTTCCGGAGCGCGTGTCCAGTCTGGTCGGAGCCTATGACCCGCAACATCACGCCTTCGCATTCGACGGCTATTTCCGGGAAACGGTCCTGAGAACGGGCGCTGTCAGGCGCACCCGCGTTGCGCTCGCGCGGCCCGCCCGGCTTGCCGATCTGCTGAGAAGGAATATCGCCGGCAATCAGGTTTTGACGTCGACCGAACGCATGCGCCAAGTTGGAGGTTTTGACGTGCGCCTGCCGGCATGGCAGGACTATGACCTATGGATTCGGCTCGTGCGGGAGTTTGGCGAGGGCAGAGCCGCGGGCGGCGTCAGTTACGTGCATACGGTCGACAGGTCGAAGCCGAGTATCTCCGGCGACAGGGAGAAGATCACCCTCGCTTTCGATATCTTTCTGGAGAAGCATCGCGAATACGCCCAGAAAGATCTGCAGCTTTGCCTGCGCATGGCAAAGGCATGCTATGGGATCGACGCTCTGTCCTACAAAGACATTCCGGACATGTTGCGCCTCGGCGCGCCGAGGCACGTGCTGTCCACTATGTACTACTATCTAGCGAATCGGCCCTCGCGCAGGACATTCCGGTAGACCGGAACCACTTGTGTCCGAACGATCTCGCTCCAGTCATAGGCTCTGACCGAGTCCCGCGCATTGGCGGCCAGCCGGGTCCTTTTTCCGGTGTCCCGGATCAGTTCCAGCATGCTCAGGCCGACCGATTCGGCGCGGTCCTCGCACAGCAGGCCGTTGAATTCATGCTGAACGAAGACGCGGTTGCCCGCCGTATTGGTGGCTAGGACGGGCAGTCCCTGGGCGAGATACTCGACCGTTTTGGTGGGCGGCTGATGCTCGAAATGGGGTTCCATGGGAACGAACGCCAGGGCAATGCGGGCTATGGAGAGGTAGGCCGGGATGTCCGTGTAGGGAACAAAACCCGTGAAGGTGATGCGGTCCTGCAGGCCAAGGGCACGGGCTTGGTTTTTCAAGGCCTCAAGCTCGGAGCCGTCTCCGACGATGAGCAGCTTGGCGGTTTCCTCGCTGCGAGCCACTACGGAAAAGGCAGCAAGCAGTTTGTCGATGCGCCGGTTATGGTCCAGGGTGCCGCAGTAGGCAAAGATACAATCGGTCCCGGAAAAGCCGAATCGTGACATCAGCGCCGGGTCGGGCGATCTGGGCATGAAATGATCGAGGTTGGCCCCAAGAGGCACTATGGCCTGTATGGATCTTCCCTCTCCGAACACAATATCGCGGATGCCTTCGGACAGCACGGTGACAGCATCGAACAGGGATGCCTCGACCCGAATCAGCCAGTTCTGCAGGCGCAGAAAGGGGGGCTTGATCGCGCTCGACTGGCAATCGTAAAGCCACTTGGAGCGCCTCCTTCCGGCCAGCAGAGGCAGCGGACCCGCGCCGGCAAATGCATATACGTGAATGAGATCGAAAGCCTCGCTGCGTATGATCTGCGAAGCGCGGATCAAAAATCGTATTCTGTCGAGTGAGAAGCGGCCTATGGAACTGAGCGCAATGCGATGTACACGGATGCCGTCGACAATCTGAAACGCAGGTTCATCGGGTCTGCCGGGCGCTATGGCGGTTACCTTGATGCCCTGGCGTGCCTGATTGAGCGCAAATTCATAGAAGATCGTCAGGCCTCGCCCCGGGAAAAAATTGAACCCGACATGACAAATGCGCATCTTTTGAAATCTCTGCCGAGGAACCCAGCATGAAATCCGAGGCGGACGCTGGGCGCAGCCTGGTCTCGATCGTTGTTCTGACAAAGAACGGCGAAAAGTACTTTCGCTCGCTTCTTGATGGATTGTATTGCCAAAGCGGTATCGATCAGGCCGAGATCATCGTCATCGATTCGGGATCGTCGGACGCCACTCTGCGTATCGCCGCCGAATATCCAAAGGTCAAGCTAGTCCGCATTCCGCCGGGCGATTTCGGGCACGGCAAAACGCGAAACCTCGGGGCCAGACTGGCAAGCGGAGAATTTCTGGTCTTTCTCCCGCAAGATGCAACCCCGGTTGGCAGTGACTGGCTCGACAATCTGCTGCAACCCTTCGAGAGTGCGCAGGTGGTTGGAGTCTTCGGCCGTCAGGCAGCGCGCCAAGACGCAAGTGCGATGGAGGAATTTTTCCTGTCGCGCACCTATCACGCGCGCCCGGAAGTCAAGTCCCTGGGCGAGGGAACAAGTCCTTCGCTCGCGCGCTGTTTCTATTCCACTGTAAGCGGCGCGATCCGCGCGGCCGCCTGGCGGCGCTTTCCGTTTTCCGAGGATGTCATCATGAGCGAGGATCAGGCGTGGGCGGTCGACGTGATGCGCGCCGGACTGTCGATCGCCTACCAGCCGAGCGCCGAGGTTCTGCACTCGCATCGCTACGGCGTAACCGATGTTTTTCGCCGGAACTTCGACAGCGGCTACTCGGTCCGGCAGATTTTTCACGGTGCTACGGGCATTAGCCTCGGGGCCGTTGTTGCCGGCCTTGCGGAGGAGATGGTTTTTGTCTTAAGGAGAGGCTCGCTTGCCGACAGCCTGAAACTGCTGCCTTACGAAGCGGCCAGGCACGCGGGCTTCTGGCTGGGATTAAGGGCCGACAGATTGCCGCTTCGATTCAACAAGGCGTGCAGTGGCCTTAAGTATTTTTGGGAACAGCGTGCTGATGCGGGAAAGGTGCGCCAGTAACCCACGCCGCTGCAGCCGGGTCAGGCTGCCCGCTCGTGCGCGTCGAGTATCATGTTGAGCAGAAACGAACTGAAGGCCAGGTTCGCGCCCAGCACAACGGCCGTCGATGCGACAAAGGCGAGGTGAACGGTGCTGTCCATCGGCTGCCCTGGGTCGGCGAGCCATCGGCCGAGGATTGCCGCATCGATTGCAAGGCCGGTGAGTATCAGGCATCCGGCCGCGATCAGGCCTGCCTCGAGCGTGAATCGCTTCTCGATCAGGCTGACGACGCGGCTGCGCAATCCCTTGTAGCGCTGCACCATGACGGTCTTGGCGAGCACGCCCAGATTGAGCACGTTGAATCCGATCAGGGTGAGCATTGCCCCCAGTGCAAGGAAGTGAATACCGAGATGGAACGGTCCGATGTCCAGCGGGCCGCGCGCAAGCAGCAATTGCAGAAGCACGCCGACGGCAAGAAGCAGCACTCCGGGGGCGACATACAGGTGGTCGGGCGCGTAGGTAAGAATGAAGCGCAGGTGCCGCCAGCCGTCGCGAAATGACCTGAGATGCGGAGGCCGGTCGCGCTTGTCCGGATACAGGCGCGTCGGTATTTCAGTCAGCCGCAGATTCTGCCGGGAGGCGTTCGCAATCATCTCGGTGGCAAATTCCATGCCCAGGGTGCTCGTCTGCATGCGTTCGAACGCATTCTTGGTGAAAGCGCGCATACCGCAGTGCACGTCGCCGATGTCCATGCGGAAGGCGACGCGGGCGATGGTGGAAAGGATCGGGTTGCCGAGGTAGCGGTGCAGCGCCGGCATCGCTCCGGGTTGTATCCCGCCCTGGAAGCGGTTTCCTACCACGAGGTCGAATCCTTCCTCGATCTTGCGCACAAAAGGCGTGATCGAGCCCCAGTCGTAGGAGTCGTCCGCATCTCCCATGACGATGATGCGGCCGCTTGCGGCGCGGATGCCGGCCTGCAGCGCCGCGCCGTAGCCCCGTACCGGCTGCAGGACGACGCGCGCTCCGAGGCGCCGTGCTATCTCCACCGAGGCATCGGTCGAACCGTTGTCCGCCACGACCACTTCGCCTCGAACGCCGAGCTCCGCGAAGCTGCGCTGCGCCTTGAGAATGCACGCGGACAGGGTGCGTGCTTCATTCAGGCACGGGATCACGGCGGAGACGGCGATCTCCTGATCGTCACCGGCCTGCTGATTCACGATGTGCGGAACACGATCCATTCGACGCTCCATGAGCCCATCAATCAAGCTGCCAGGGCTCGCAACTTCCATTCGCCGCCCCGCTCGGCTGGCGCGCGAAGGAGGTGTCCGGAATGCGTCCTGCGAGCTTGTCGAAATGCCAGGCATGTTTGGCGCTGAAGCGCACACAGGTCTCGATGCCGCGCTTGAACTTCCACTCCTCGCATGCCGAGAGCGTGGTTACGCGCACGCTGGGGCCGAGTGCTTCGATGAAATGAACGGCGTTCGGCGTGGCGCGCACCACGGCCGGTCGTCGGCCCGGCGTCCGGCTGGAGAGCGCCGACGCCGTACCGGTTGACTCCTGCGGTGTAGCCGTGCGCGCAGTGCCGTCCATGGCAGGTTCGCCTTCCATGCGGATCGATTCGAAGATCAGCATCAGGTCGGCCGGCCGTCGCGGGGTTTGGAGGTCGGCGACCAGTTCGCGGCGATAGCCCTCGCGAAACTCGCAGATCAGGTCGCCGGCCTTCAGCGCGTCGCGCAGGTACTGCGCCTGTGCCGTGGCCGGCGCAAGCGCCCAGAGCATGCACAGGAGGAGGCGCGGCATCATGCTGTCTGGGGTTGCGCCGCGCATGCGGCGAAGCGCCCGCGCAGCAGTTGAGCCGCGGCGGCGTCGAACGCCGCCGCGGTCTCCGCATCGATGTGCAGCCAGGGTGCATTTGCCAGGAGCGTGAAATTTCTCGCCGCGGACTTCTGGTACGCAGGATCGTAGTGCTCCAGCAGCAACCGGGATACCAGCTCCCGCCAACTGGCACCGCGGACCAGCAGCTTCCAGTCGTCGATCACAGCACGCCCGTGCAGCGGGACCAAATGCTCAAGTTGGGCCTCCAATGCCGCCGGATCGTGGAAGAAATGACGGTACTCGTCAAGCAACAAAGCCACACGAACATCGAGAGCGGCGTCGAGAACGACGCATGCGGCGCTGCGCATGGTCTCGATAAGCTTTTCGGGCACCTGAACCTGGCCAATTTTGCGGCTTTCTCCCTCGACGTAGACAGGCCGAGTTGGGTCGAAAGTCTCCAGCACCGCGAGGAGCAGCGATTCAAAGCGCTTCTGGCTCGGTTGCGCCCGCCCCGGGAGATTGCCGAGCACAGAGCCTCGGTGCACGGCCAGGTCCTCCAGATCCAGGACCTGGGCTCCCAAGCGCTGCAGTGCCGCGAGCAGCCGGCTCTTGCCGCTGCCGGTTGCGCCCTGCACGACACGAAAGTCGAATGACTGCGGCAGCACCGTGAGCCTTTCGACGACCTGGCGCCTGTAGGCGCGGTAACCGCCCTCCAGCACGTCCGCGTCCCAGCCGACTTCGCGCAGAATATGGGTGAACGCGGCGCTGCGTTTTCCGCCGCGCCAACAGTAGACCAGCGGCCGCCACCCGCGCCCATACGCGGCAAACGCCGTCTCTATATGCTTCGAGATGTTGCGTGCAACGAGCGTGGCGCCCAGCTTGCGCGCTTCGAACGGCGAAACCTGTTTGTACAGATGGCCCACCCGGGCACGTTCCTCATCGTCCAATACCGGATACGAGCGCGCGCCCGGCAGGCGGTCGTCTGCGAACTCGCCGGGCGAGCGCGCGTCCAGAATCGCGTCATACTGGTCAAGGCGCAATTCAGCGATGCTCACGTTGTGCGAAGTGCCGCTCGATCGCTGTGGCTTCATCTGTAAAATTCTACTCTTGACCCTCAGTGCGGCGTCCGCTTGCCGGTGGATGCACGGAAGCAGGGTTTCCCGCAGCAAATACCGGAATCGCCGATGAATGCCGCCTTGGAAAAAATCCGCCTCACCGACCTGAGCCATGGCGGCGGGTGCGGCTGCAAGATCGCGCCAGCGGTGCTCTCGAATATTCTGGCCGCCACCCCGCTGCGTGCCCTGCCGAAGGAACTCATGGTCGGTACGGAAACTTCCGACGATGCGGCAGTCTATCGGTTGAACGCCGCACAGGCACTGGTGGCGACCACGGATTTCTTCACACCGATCGTGGACGACCCGCATGATTTCGGCCGCATTGCCGCCACCAATGCACTGTCCGACGTGTACGCGATGGGCGCGCGGCCGATATTCGCGCTGGCGATCGTCGGCATGCCGCTCGATAAGCTGCCGGAATCGGTCATCGCGCGCATTCTCGAGGGCGGGGAGGCGGTGTGCGCCGCAGCGGGCGTGCCGCTCGCGGGCGGGCATTCGATCGATACCGTGGAGCCGATCTATGGGCTGGTCGGCCTGGGCCTGGTGCACCCCGATCAGGTGAAGCGCAACAGCACCGCGCGCGCCGGCGACCTGCTGGTGCTAGGCAAACCGCTCGGTGTGGGCATCCTGTCCGCGGCCCTCAAGAAAGGGAGCCTGAGCGCCGCCGGCTATGCACGCCTGCTGGAATTGACCACGCGGCTGAATACACCCGGCGAAGCGCTCGCGAAATTCGAGTCGGTGCATGCGATGACGGATGTCACGGGATTCGGCCTGCTCGGCCACCTGCTCGAAATGTGTCGCGGCGCGAAGCTTGCGGCGGAGGTGCGATTCGCCGATTTGCCGCTGATCGTCGAAGCCGTCGAGTGGGTGAAGCAGGGCGTGGCTACGGGCGCCTCCGCGCGCAACTGGACGAGCTATGGCGGCTCGGTCTGCCTTCAGAACATGAACGACTGGCAGCAGAAGCTGCTCACCGACCCGCAGACCAGCGGCGGCCTGCTGGTCGCCTGTGCGCCGGAGAGCGCGGACAAGATACTGGACGAATTCAAGCAGCGCGGCTTCGGCGATGCGCGCGTCATCGGAAGCATGGTTGAGGGCAAGGCCGGCGTGACTGTCGCCTGAAGCGGCTGATCTCTGCAACGCTCGGCGGAGACGCGGCTTTCCGGTTATTTCTTACTTAGCAGCGGCCGCAGTTCTTTCCATACGTTGCGGAGCAATGCGGGCTGGGCCGACGCAAGCGGGTGTATCGTGTCCGCCTGAAATAGTTCCCGGCGGTCCGCGATACCCTCGAGCAGAAAGGGCACGAGTGGCACGCGCTCGCGCTTTGCCACCTGTCGAAATGCCGCTTCGAATTCGCGCGTATAAGGCGCGCCATAGTTCGGCGGCATGCGCATCCCCACCAGCAGCACTTTCGCGCCTGCCTGGCGCGCGGTCTTGACCATCGCCGCGAGATTTTCCCGCATCTCCGCCACCGGCAAGCCGCGCAGGCCGTCGTTGGCGCCAAGCTGCAGAACGACAACGCTAGGCCGGTGCTGCGCCAGCGTCCTGCCGATCCGCGCCAGCCCGCCGCGGGTGGTCTCCCCCGAGATGCTCGCATTGACGACGCTATAATCGAAGCGATCCTGCTTCAATCGCGCTTCCAGCAGTGAAACCCAGCCGCTTGCTTGTGCAATGCCATATGCGGCGGAGAGGCTGTCGCCAAATACCAGGATGCTTGGAGCAGCCAGGATATGTCCGGGCGCGCAGAGGGCGAGCCCAAGCCCAAGCCGGACCGCCAGCCGCCTCCCACCCACCGTTGCCCGAATCACGGAAGCCATGAACGCAAGCGCTCCAGACAGCCTCTCCGCACTCTGCGATACAAAACCTGTTGCCGATTCGGCGGGTGCGACAGCCGATCCGGTGTTGCTGCGAACGCGTGGCGTGGTCAAGCGGGTCCCGAGCGGAGGTGGCGAACTCGTCATTCTGAGCGATATTGATCTCGAAGTGCGACGCGGTGAAGTGCTGGCCGTGGTCGGTGCCTCCGGCTCGGGGAAATCGACCCTGCTGGCACTGCTTGCCGGTCTCGATACCCCCTCGGCGGGAAGCGTGGAGCTGGAGGGCGAGGACCTCTTCGCGATGGACGAAGACGCGCGCGCCGTGTTGCGCGGCCGGGCAGTCGGCTTCGTGTTCCAGTCATTTCAGTTGTTGCCGGCCTTGAGCGCGCTGGAAAACGTCATGCTGCCCCTTGAGCTTGCGGGACGACGCGATGCAGAGGGCGCGGCGCGAGACGTGCTCGACCGGGTCGGACTGGGCGAGCGTCTGACTCACTATCCAAAGCATCTGTCCGGCGGAGAGCAGCAGCGCGTTGCACTCGCCCGGGCCTTCGTCGTGCGGCCGAAGCTGCTGCTCGCCGACGAACCTACCGGCAGCCTGGATGCAGCCTCCGGCGCTGCTGTGATCGAGCTCCTGTTCGAGCTGAACCGGGAGTACGGCGCAACGCTCGTACTGGTGACTCACGACGAGGGCCTGGCGGCGCGCTGCTCTCGCATTATTCGCCTGGTGGCAGGAAGGATTGCTCCATGAGTGCGGCCTTGCCGCTGGCGCTTCGCATGCTGGCGCGCGACTGGCGGGCAGGCGAGCTGCGTATTCTCGCTGCGGCGCTGGTGGTGGCGGTGGCAAGCATCACCAGTGTCGGATTCTTCGCCGATCGGGTAGGCCAGGTGCTGGTGCGCGATGCGCATCAGCTGCTCGGCGCCGACATGGTTCTGGTCTCGGATCGCCCCTGGACCCCGGCATTTGCCGAGGAAATTGCTTCCCGCGGCCTGCAACGCGCGGAAGGTCTGAACTTCATCAGCATGGTGCAGGCAGGCAAGGGCGCGGACGGGCGCAGCCAGCTCGCCGGGGTAAAAGCCGTCAGTTCGAACTATCCGCTGCGCGGCCGGCTGCGCGTTGCGCCGGCTCCGGGTGCGCCAGATGCGCCCGCAACGGGAGCACCCGCGCCCGGCACCGTTTGGCTTGAGGAACGCCTGATCACCGCGCTTGGCTCGCCGGTTGGCTCGCTCATCCGCCTGGGTGATGCCGAGTTCACAGTCGGTGCGGTGCTTACGCTCGAGCCCGAACGCAGCGCCAACTTCTTCAACGTGGCGCCGCGCCTGCTTCTGAACATACGCGATCTCGCGGCCACGGGATTGATCCAGGAGGGGAGCCGTATCCGCTACTACCTGTATGCGGCGGGCGAGGTTCCGGCGCTGCGCGGATTCGAATCCTGGGCCAAGGCACGCCTGGGGCGCGGCCAGAGGATTGAGGACCTGGAGAACGGCCGCCCCGAGGTGCGAAACACCCTGGATCGCGCGCAGCGTTTCCTCAGCCTGACCGCGCTGCTCGCCGCCGTGCTGGCCGGCGTCGCGATTGCACTCGGCGCGCGCCGCTTCGTGGAACGCCATCTGGACGGCTGCGCGGTGATGCGCTGTCTGGGCGCGACGCAGCGTCATCTCATGATGTTGTACGGCGCCGAGTTCGCGCTGCTCGGGGTCGCCGCCTGCGTCCTGGGCTGCGCCATCGGCTATGGTGCGCAGGGGGCGATCGCAACCGCGCTCGCGGAGCTGTTGCGCGCCGAACTTCCGGCGCCGGGCGCGTTGCCCGCGGTTCAGGGATTTCTCGTCGGCCTCGTGCTGCTGCTCGGCTTCGCCCTGCCGCCGCTCATCCGCTTGCGCAACGTGCCGCCGGTGCGCGTCATCCGGCGCGAAGCCGGCGATTCCGACCGGGCAGCCGCCGCCTATGCAATCGGCTATCTGGCCCTGGCCGGGCTGTTGGTCTGGCAGGCGGGCGATCTGCGGCTCGGTCTGACGGTCGTGGGGGGATTCACCGGCGCAGTGGCGGCGTTCGCGCTGATTTCGTGGCTGGCCCTGAGGGCGATGGCGAGCGAGCGCGTTGCGCGCTCGCTCGGGGCGCACAATGCCGCGCTGCGCTATGGGCTGGCAAATCTGAAGCGGCACGCACGCGGCAACGCCATCCAGGTGGCGAGCCTGGCGCTCGGGCTGACCGCCGTGCTGCTGCTCAGCTTCACGCGCAACGATCTGGTCGATGCGTGGCGCCGCTCGGCACCGCCCGATGCGCCGAACCGTTTTCTGCTCGGGGTGCAGCCCGACCAGGTTGCGGCGATCAATCGCTACTTCGCCGAGCGCCGGATCGCGGCACCGCTGCTCGAGCCGATGGTGCGCGGCAGGGTCGTTGCACGCAACGGCAAACCCGCGGCTGAGAACGACTATACGGAGGAACGCGCCAAGCGCCTGATCGAGCGCGAGTTCAACCTCTCGTATATGGATGTGATACCGGGCCACAACGAGATCGTCGCCGGGCGCTGGTTCTCCCCGGGGGAGCGTGGAATTTCGGTCGAAGAAGGGATCGCACGCACGCTCGGCTGGAAGCTGGGCGACGAGCTGACTTTCGCCGTGGGCGGCGAGAAATTCAGCGCGCCGATCACATCGCTGCGCAAGGTGCGCTGGGATTCCATGCGCGTCAACTTCTTCGTTATTACGCCGAGCGCCGTGCTCAAGGATTTTCCGGCGAGCTTCATTTCCGCTTTCCGCGTCGAGCCGGCTCAGGAACAGGCTTTGAGCGCGCTCCCGCAGGCATTTCCGAACATCACGCTGGTGGACGTGGCCGCTGCCGTGCGCCAGGCGCAGGGCGTGGTGGATCAGCTGGTTGCCGCCGTTCAGTTCGTGTTCCTTTTTGCGCTGGGGGCCGGGTTGCTGGTTCTGTATTCCGCGCTCGTCGCGACCGAAGATGAGCGGCGGCGCGAGGCGGCAGTGATGCGGGTCTACGGTGCCTCGCGCGCGCAGATCAAGGGCGCGCAGCGCGTGGAGTTTCTGGCGATGGGCGCGCTTGCGGGAGTGCTTGCGTCCTGCGGGTCGGCCGCGATCGGCTACCTCATAGCATCCCGGGTATTCGAACTCGACCTGCCGCCCAACCCTTGGGTCATGCTGGCCGGTCCCTTGTCCGGCCTGGTTTTGCTGTCGCTGAATGCCTGGCTGTCGTCGCGCAAAGTGCTGCGCTCGACGCCGCTGGAGTCGCTGCGCGAGGCGGCTTGAGGCCCGGCTAGCCCTTCCGCTGTTCCGCTTTTACGCCCAGCTCGGGCACGTCCTCGCCCGGTTTCCAAGCGCGCCCGAGCTTCTGCTCGATATATCCCCGGATCAACTGGCGCAGGACCTGCGATGGCGTGAGGTCCTCGCGCGCGCACAGCTGCTCGAATACGGCCTTCTTCCCGGGATCGACCAGGATGGTCAGGCGCGCGGTACGGTCTTCTCTTTTCATCCGCTCTAGGTGTTCTGTGGATATTATTCTCTTCTAATGTAATTATAATATCATGTGCTTTTGATGAATATCACGCCGCTCACCGGCGCGCTGGGCGCCGCACTTGTCTGGCTCGCGCTCGGTATGTTGTCGCTGATCCCCGCGCGCGACGCCTGGTTCGCGCGCCGGCTGACCTTTCCCTTGGGCGCGGCGACCGGACTCGCCGTCGCGGCCTTCGGCCTGCAGGCAGTGTGGCTGCCCGCAGAGCAGATGACGCTGCCGCTCGGTCTGCCCGATCTGCCGTTTCATGTGCGTACCGATCCGCTGAGCGGGTTCTTCCTCATGCTACTTGGCTCAGTGTCCTGCGCCGTCACGCTGTACAGCGCTTCCTACTTCCGCGATGAGCGGCGCGATCGCCTGAGGCTGATCGCGCTGCAGTACCAGGTGTTTCTCTCCAGCATGGCATTCGTGGTAATGGCGGATGACGCCTATCTCTTCATGGTGGCCTGGGAAACGATGGCGCTCGCCTCCTATTTCCTCGTCACCACGGATCACCGGCTGCCTGCGGTGCGCAGCGCCGGCTTCCTCTATCTCCTGGTCGCGCACGTCGGTGCGATTGCGATCCTGCTCTGCTTCGGGGTCCTGCAGGGTGGCGCGGGCGACTACAGCTTCGATGCCCTGCGCGCGGCGCAGCTCTCCCCCGGCTGGGCCACGGTCACGTTTCTGCTCGCCTTCTTCGGCTTCGGCGCGAAGGCCGGCATGCTTCCACTGCACGTCTGGCTGCCGGAAGCGCACCCGGCGGCGCCGTCTCCGGTGTCGGCGCTGATGAGCGCGGTGATGATCAAGACCGCTATCTATGGCATGGTGCGCGTCATCTACGATCTGCTCGGCGGGGTGCACGGCGAGTGGGGCCTGGTGGTGCTGGTGGTGGGCGCGGGCAGCGCCCTGTTCGGAATTCTCTATGCGCTGGTGCAGAACGACCTCAAGCGATTGCTTGCTTATTCCTCGATCGAGAATATCGGCATCATCCTGATCGGCCTCGGCATGTCCCTGGTATTCGTCGGCAACGGACATCCAGAGGCGGGAACGCTCGCGCTGATCGCGGCGCTCTACCACACCCTGAACCATGCGGTATTCAAGGCCTTGCTGTTTCTCGGCGCGGGCGAGATCCTGCAGCGCGCGGGCGAGCGCAATCTGAACCGCATGGGCGGCCTGATCCACAGCATGCCGCGCCTGGCCTTCTACATGCTGGTCGGTGCGCTAGCCATTTCCGGGCTGCCGCCGCTGAACGGTTTCGTTTCCGAGTGGCTCACCTTCCAGGCGGCGCTGCAGGCGTTTGCCCTCGCCAACGGTGTCATCCGCAGCCTGCTGCCGCTGTTCGCCGCCACGCTCGCGCTGGCCGCGGCGCTCACCGCGATGTGCTTCGTCAAAGTCTACGGCATCGCTTTCCTCGGCACGCCGCGCGACAGGGTGCCAGACGCCAATGCGCATGCGAGCGCGGGCCGCGAACCGGATGCAAGCGGCTACGCGCGCTATGCGATGGCCGCACTTGCCGCCGCCTGCCTGGTGCTCGGCCTCTTCCCGCAGGCGTTTATTCTGATGCTGAACCAGGTGGTGAACTCGCTTACCGGGACATCTCTGTCAGAACAGTCGCTCGCTTCGAGCTGGCTCTGGCTTGCCCCTATGGAAGCCGAGCAGGCCAGCTATTCGCCGCTCATATTCCTTGCAGTGATCGTGTTCATCACCCTGCTGGCATTCCTTCTTGTGCGCCGCTTCTACCACGGCAGGGTGCGGCGCGCCGCGCCCTGGGCATGCGGGTTCCCCGAGCGCACGGCGCGCATGCAGGACAGCGCGGATGCTTTCGGCCAGCCGATCCGGCACGTATTCGGCCCCCTGTACCGCATGGCGCGCCAGTTGCCCGGCCCCGAGGACGCGGCGCCGCGCTTCTCGCTGCAGATTCAGGATCGCCACTGGTACTGGCTATATCTGCCCACCGCGCGCCTGGTTCACGCGGTTTCGGCGCGCATCGGCCTGCTGCAGCGCGGCCGCATCAGCATCTACCTGCTGTACAGCTTTGTCACCCTGATCGCACTGCTGGTGTTCGTGCGCTGACGCAGATGGACGAACTTCTTTCTGCACGCTCCGCCGGGATCGCCTTCCAGATCCTGCAGTCGGTGTTCGTGCTGCTTGCCGCGCCGCTGCTCATGGGATGGGTGAATCAGTGCCGCGCCTGGCTGCAGAACCGCTCGGCGCCCTCGTTGTTCCTTCCCTACTTCACGCTTTTCAAGCTGTTCCACAAGGACGCGGTGATCGCGCATAACGCTTCGCCCCTGTTCCGTCTCGCGCCCTACGTCGTATTCGGCTGCATGTGGCTCGCCGCGGGCATCGTCCCCGTGCTCGCCACCGACCTTCCATTCGCGCCGGCAGCCGACATCATCGCGCTGGTCGGTGTGTTTGCGCTCGCCAGGGTGTTTGCCTCGCTCGCCGCGATGGACATTGGCACCGCGTTCGGCGGCCTGGGCGCGCGGCGCGAGATGCTGGTCGGATTCCTCGCCGAGCCGGCAATGCTGATGACGCTCTTCACCGCCGCCTTTATTACCGGCTCGACGCAGCTTGCCACCATTGTCGAGGTGCTGGCGCATCGCGAGTTCGCGATTTATCCGAGCCTGGCCTTTGCCGGCGTGGCCTTCGTGATGGTGCTGCTGGCGGAAAACGCGCGCATACCGATCGACAACCCGGCAACGCACCTGGAGCTCACCATGGTTCACGAGGCCCTGATCCTCGAATACTCGGCGCGCCACCTGGCGCTGATCGAGTGGGCGATTGCGATCAAGCTGTTCGCCTACATGACCATCGGTTTCGCGCTGTTTCTGCCCTGGGGCATTGCCGAGGGCGGCAATTGGGGTGCGCTGCCGTTTGCGGTCCTGGTGCTCGGTGCGAAACTCGCCGTCGCCGGTGCCGGCCTGACGCTCATCGAGACGCTGCTCGCGAAGCTGCGCCTGTTCCTCGCGCCGGAGTTCCTGTCCACAGCTTTCCTGCTCGCGGTGCTCGGCATGCTTACCCATTTCCTGGTGCGGGGCTGAAATGGGCACACCGTTCTCCGGCCAGCTCGTCAACCTGCTTGCGGCGCTGCTGCTGCTGATTGCGTTTGCCATGCTCTCGCAGCGCCGCGTGCTGACGCTTATCCACCTTCTCGCGTGGCAGGGCGCCGCGCTCACCGCGTCGACCGCCATCGTCGCCGTATCCACCGGGCAGCTCCACCTCTACTTTTCCGCCGCGCTCACCCTGGCGCTCAAGGTATTCCTGATTCCCTGGCTTCTGCATCGCCTGATCAACCGGTTGCAGATACGCTGGGACGTCGAGACCCTGCTCAACATTCCGATAACCATGCTGGTCGGGATAGCGCTGGTGATCTTTGCGTTCGCGCTCGCCACGCCGATTTCACAGATGGCCAGCACGCTGACCCGCGCCACGCTCGGCATCGCGCTCGCAAGCGTGCTGCTGTCGTTCCTCATGATGATCGTGCGCCGCAAGGCCGTGCCGCAGGTGATCGGTTTTCTCGCCATGGAAAACGGCCTCTTTCTCGCCGCCACCAGCGCCACCTACGGCATGCCGCTCGTCGTTGAGCTCGGCGTCGCACTGGACGTGCTGGTGGGCACGTTCATCTTCGGCATTTTCTTCTTCCACATCCGGGAAACCTTCGACAGCCTCGATATCCGGCATATGGAAAGCCTGAAAGAGGACTGACGCACCGGCATGGAAATCCTGCTTCTTCTTGGCGTCCCGCTTTGCGGCGGCCTGCTGCTCGGGCTGTTCGGCCACAAGCGCTGGGCGCCCGAGCTGAACGCGCTCGCAAGCCTGGGGACCCTGATCGCCGCCGGGCTGCTGACGATCAAGGTGATTGCGGAGGGGCCGACCACCGCCTTCGATCAGCAGTTCTTCGTCGACCCGTTCAATGTCTTCCTGGTAGCGCTGACGGCCTTCGTCGGCTTTACCACGGCGCTTTTCTCCCGGCCCTATATGCGCATCGAGCAGCACCACGGCCGGCTGGACACCGCGCGTCTGCGGCTCTACCACGGCATGTACCAGGTGTTCAACTTCACCATGCTGCTTTGTCTGCTCGCCAATAACGTAGGCATCATGTGGGTGGCGATGGAGGGTGCGACGCTCTCCACGGTGCTGCTGGTGAGCCTGTACCGCACGCCGGCGAGTCTTGAAGCGGCCTGGAAGTACTTCATCCTGTGCTCGGTCGGCATCGCGCAGGCGTTGTTCGGCACCATCCTGCTCTACTTCGCGGCCGAGAAAGTGCTTGGACCCGGCGGCAACGCGCTGCTCTGGACGCAGTTGCACTCGGTGCGCGGGCAGCTCGAGCCGACGGTGCTTTCTCTCGCCTTCGTGTTCCTGCTCACCGGCTACGGCACCAAGGTGGGCCTCGTGCCGCTGCACAACTGGCTGCCGGATGCGCACGCGGAAGGCCCGACGCCGATCTCCGCGGTGCTCTCGGGGCTACTGCTGAACGTCGCACTGTATGCAGTGGTGCGCAGCAAGGTGCTGGTGGACGGCGCTCTGGAGCGAAATTTCTCCGGCGGGTTGATGATGGGCTTTGGCCTGCTCTCTGTGGTGGTGGCCGCATTCTTTCTCTCGCGCCAGAAGGATATCAAGCGCCTGTTCGCCTACTCTTCGATCGAGCACATGGGCATCATGACCTTCGCGTTCGGCATGGGCGGGCAGGTGGCCGCATTCGCCGGGCTGCTCCACATGACGGTGCACTCGCTCACCAAGAGCGCGATTTTCTTCACCGTAGGCCATGCCGCCCAGAAGACCGGCACTCAGAACATGGCGGACATCCGGGGGCTGATCGACATCAGTCCGACCATCGGCTGGGGACTTGCGCTGGGCACGCTCGCGATCCTCGGGGTGCCGCCCTTCGGCGTGTTTACGAGCGAATTCCTGGTGCTGACCACCGCGATGCGCGAGCACCCCTGGGCCACGCCCTTTCTGCTGGTCTCGCTCGGCGTCGCCTTCGCCGCCATCTTCGGCAAGGTTCAGCCCATGATCTTCGGCGACACCAGCGCCAAGCGGCTGCCGCATCCGCCGGCGCTGATTCCGGTGTTCGTTCATCTCGGAATCGTGCTGATGCTGGGCGTATACATTCCGCCTTACCTGGTGAACTGGTACCGCCAGGCGGCAGCGCTGATAGGGTAGCGGGATGAAACTGCTCGCCATCGATGCGCAACCCATACCCGGCGCGATGCCTGCGTTCCACGCCGTGCTGGGTGCGCCAGGCTTTCGCAAGGCCTGCGAGACGGCGCGCTCGGCGGGCTACCGGCTGGTCGCGCTCTGGGGCAGCGACGAGAGCGCGCGCGGCGCCGGCTTCGCGGTGCACGCCACGCTCGTCGTCAAGGAGGGTCTGCTCTGGCTTAGCCTGCCGCTCGTGCGCGGCGCACCGCGCTATCCCAGTTTGAGCGATCTTTACCCGGAAGCGGATCGCATGCAGCGCGCGGTGCATGACCTGCTCGGCATCGAGGCGGAGGGCGCGCCGGACACGCGCAAGTGGCTGCGCCACGCCGCATGGCGCGAGGAAGACTTTCCGCTGCGCAAGGATTTCCATGCCGCAGCGGAAGCAGGCGAGGCGGCAGACGGATATCCCTTCGTCAGGGTCGAAGGTGAGGGCGTGCATGAAATTCCCGTCGGGCCGGTGCACGCCGGCGTAATCGAGCCTGGCCATTTCCGCTTTTCGGTGGTCGGCGAGAAAGTTCTGCGTCTGGAAGAACGCCTGGGCTACAAGCACAAGGGGATCGAGAAGCGCTTCGAGTCGATGTCCGTCGAGGATGCCGCCAGGCTCGCCGGACGCGTGAGCGGCGACTCCACGGTCGCCTATGCCTGGGCCTACGCCATGGCTGCCGAGGGGGTCAGCGCCACCGAGCCGCCGCCGCGCGCTCTGGCGCTGCGCGCCATTCTTCTCGAGATCGAGCGCATCGCGAACCACCTTGGCGATCTCGGCTACCTCGGCAACGATGTCTCGTTTTCATTCGGTTTCTTCCAGTTCTGGCGCCTCAAGGAACAACTGCTGCGCCTGAACGCGGAGCTTTTCGGTCATCGCTATGCCATGGACGTGGTCGTGCCCGGCGGTGTGGCGCGCGACCTGGATTCCCCAGGCGCCGAGCGCCTGGCGCAGTCCCTGGACGCGATGCGCGGTGAGGTCGAGACCCTGCGTGCGATCTATGACGAGCATGCCGGCGCTCAGGACCGTTTCATCCACACCGGCGAGATCTCCGCGGTGCTTGCCGAACGCATGGGTCTCACCGGCTTCGCCGGCAGGGCGAGCGGGCTGCTGCGCGATCTGCGCGTCGATTTTCCCGCGCCGCCCTATGAACGATTGCAGGTGCGGCTCGCCTCGCACGTGCGCGGCGACGTCGCGGCGCGGGTCGTGGTGCGCTTCGACGAGCTGTTCGAATCGGTGCGCCTGGCGCGGGCGCTGCTCACAGAACTGCCGCCCGGCCCGGTGCGCGTCGCGCTCGGTCCGGTCCCCGCGAACAGCCGCGGCATCGGCTGGGGGGAGGGCTGGCGCGGCGAGGGATTGCTCGCGCTCGAGACCGGCGCGGACGGCGGCCTGCACCGCGTGCATCCGCACGACCCATCGTGGCAGAACTGGCCGTTGCTCGAGCGCGCGGTGCTCGGCAACATCGTCCCGGATTTTCCGCTGATCAACAAATCCTTCAATCTGAGCTACAGCGGGCACGACTTGTAGACATGTACCAGATCCTCAAGCAGATCGCGAAGATCGGCATCATCTCTCAGCCGCCGCCGGATACGGATGAGAGCCTGCGCATCGTGCAGCAGCGCCTCTCGGAGGCCGTGCTGCAGCGCTTCGGGCGCTCGCTCGCGATCCGCCACGTCGATGCCGGGTCGTGCAACGGCTGCGAGCTCGAAATCCACGCCGCGAACGGCGCGCACTACAACCTGGATCGGCTGGGGATCAAGTTCGTCGCCAGCCCGCGGCATGCCGATCTTCTGCTGGTCACGGGACCCGTGTCGAAGAACATGGAAGAAGCGCTGCGCCGCACCTACGACGCGACGCCCGAACCGAAGCTAGTGGTCGCGCTCGGCGACTGCGGCTGTACGGGCGGCATCTTCGGCGAGAGCTATGCGAGCTGTGGACGGGTCTCGAACGTCGTCCCTGTCGACGTCGGCGTGCCCGGCTGCCCGCCGCCGCCGCTCGCGATTCTGCAGGGTATATTGACCGCAATCAGTCCGCCTGCGCGCTAGCTTGCGGATTTTGGGTGGTCGGTCGCTAGAATCGCACAGAGCGGTGGTTTGGGGCGCGTCCCCAAGAGGGATTTTTACGATATATAGTAACATATATGTTACTATATATGCCGATTTCCGCCCAGGCTCCCCCGCGCCTATTCGAACAGCGTGAGCACGCCCGTGTACCCGTACAGCCGGTTGTGCGAAATCTCGCCATTGCAGAAGAATCCGGCGACCGGAATTTCACCGAGAGCCTCTCTCACCAGCTCCAGTTCCGCCCCGCGGCGCCCGAACATATGCTCGCCCCGGCCCAGGCATGAAAAGTACAGTGCGCCGCGCGCGGGCGGCGCGTTGCCCTCCGTCAGTTCGCCTAGCATGCGCTTCAGGTCCTTGCGGGCCGCTTCCCCGCCGCGCAGGCAAAAGAGAATTTCACTGCCCTGCTCGACCAGGGCGCCGACTGCGACCAGTTTGTTCTTCGGGTCGATGCCGACCAGATTGCGCACCAGGTAGTCGCCCGTGTCCGAGCCGGGAACCGCAAGCCCGACGCTCATCAATTGCCCCATGCGCCGCAAATCCCTGGCAAGCACGCCACCGGCGGCTTCGATGAGCACATCCAATGCCGGTCGGCCGTCCAGTTTTGCGATCACGTTCTGCTCTACTTCGGTGACCCGGTAGCGCCCGCCGACCGGCGAGCAGCCCTGGGTCAGGCGCGTGCGCAGGCTGATGTCGGAGGCGAGCACGACGCCGGACAGCCCGCCGCGCAGGACGTCGTTGGCGACCTGCAGCGTTTCGCCGCGGCCGCTCGAAAGGCCGCCCACCAGGTAACCGCTTTCCAGTTTCTCCGACATATCCGTGATCAGTCCGGAGACGTCGGGCGCCCCCGGGTCGGCGTGCACGACGGCAAAGTTCGCGGCCAGCGCCCCTTGCGGCGTCCGATCTCCGGGCTGCGGTGAGCGCGATTTTCCCGAGAAGATTCGGTAGCTCTCGGGCTCGAAGTCCGTGACCATCACCGACAGCGCCGGCTCGTCCACGTACTCGGTGCCGCTTGCGATGATGCCGATGCCCACGGTGCCGGCCCAGTCCGGCACCCCGGTGCGCTCGCGCAGCGCCAGGATTATCTTGTCGGCGTCCGCGGCCAGCGCATCGGTGAAGTAGATGAAACCCAATCCGCTGCCCGGATCGCCGATTTGCGCGGCACAGGCATCGACGCAATCCCTCCATGATTTTCCGCGCGCATGGCCGTGAAGAAACGGCTTCATGGGCAATCAGGTCTTCACTTTAAGCAGGTCCTTCAGACCTGCAAAGGGTTGGTGTTTGGCCTGCGGCTGCGCCGTGCTGCGGGCCAAATTCGCTCCCGCGCGCGCCGCTTCGATTTCCCTCATGTGCTCGTTGTCATGGCAGTACAGGCACAGAAGTTCCCAGTTGCTGCCGTCCGCCGGATTGTTGCGATGGTCACCGTCCCGGTGATGCACGGTCAGTTCGCGCAGGTTCTTGCCGTTGAATTCGCGCGCGCAACGCCCGCAGATCCAGGGGAAGAGCTTCAGGGCCTGTTCGCGATAGACGGACTCTTTCGCGGATGTATTGCCGGGGCCGGTTGTCGCCATGCCGCGATGTTACCCCTGCGCGGCGCGCAGGCGCTCCTCGATCAGCGGCAGGCGATCGCCGCCGAAATACATGTCCTCGCCGTTGATGAAGAAGGTCGGTGAGCCGAAGCCGCCGCGCCGGATCAGTTCCCCGGTGTTCGTCTTCAGGCCCACGCGGTAGGGCTCGGAATCGACGATCGACAGGCACTCGTCGGCCTGCTGTCCCAGTTGTTGCCAGATCGCGCCCAGCACCTCGGACTGCGAGATATCCTTGAGGTCGGTCCAGTAGGCGGCGAACACGGCTTCCGCGTAGGGCACCAGGATGCCGCGCTCGAGGGCCAGCAGCGCACCGCGCATGGCGCGCGCGGAATTGACCGGAAAGACCGGCGGCGGAAAACTGATCCGCATGCCAAGGTGGCGCGCCCAGTCCTGGATATCCTTGCTCAGATACCTGACCTTCGGGGAGTCCGGATGCTCGCGCATCCGGTAGACGCTGTCGTTGACCTGGTTGAATACGACCCCTACCAGGAACGGTTTCCAGATGATGCGGGTGTCGAGGGCAGCGCACAGCGGCGGCAGGCGGCGGAACGCGAAGTAGGTCCAGGGACTGCTGCAATCGAAGAAGAATTCCAGTGTCGGCATCGTTGTGTCGCCAGGGGCTTCCGCGGCCGTGCATCGCCCGGACGGAAAGGGCCATTGTAGCCATCACCCGATGCCCGGTTTCGCAGTATCATCGGCCCCCTTTCCGGGGTGGCGATGCGCTGGGTTCTGGGTTCGAAGATTCACAATGCTTATGTCACGGACGCGAACCTCGCGTATATCGGCAGCATTACGATCGACCAGGATCTGATCGACAAGTCCGGCCTGTGGCCGGGGGAGAAAGTCCTGGTGGTGAGCAACACTTCGGGCACGCGGCTCGAGACTTACGTCATTTCCGGTGAACCTGGCCGTGGCGAGATCACCATGAACGGCGCTGCGGCGCACCTGATCCACTCCGGCGAGCAGATCATCGTCATGGGATTCCAGCTGTCGGATGCGCCGATCGCGCCGAAAATCATCCTGGTCGACGCGGCGAATCGCTTCGTGAGATACCTGTAGCCGGGCCCTGCCGGCAACGTGTGGCGGGCGGGGGCGGTGCGCGCGCGCCCCCCCCACCACCCCCCGCAAACCATCCCCCCACCCGCCTGCCCCGCCCCCGATCCGCCGCCAGCCACATCGCCGCGAACCTCATCCAGCACGATGAGGCAGTTGGCAAGCGACATCGAGCGCAATATGCCCGAGCCCTGATCGCCCGTGCTGCGCACGCACCAATCGCCGCTCGCCTCGCGCAACAGGATGCCGCGCTGGTATTCGGTACGCCCCCGGACCTTGCGCAGCGGCGTGGTGCAGCGCACGTTCAGCGCTGGCTGATCGTGCTCTGTGCCGCAGCCGGCGATGCGCAGCAGGGCTTCGCGCACCAAAACACAGAACGCCACCATGGTCGCGACCGGATTTCCGGGCAGCGCGAACAGCCACGCCCGGCCTATCCTGCCAAACGCCAACGGCCGTCCGGGGCGCATCGCCAGCTTCCAGAACAGGACTTCACCGAGTTTCTGCGCAAGTCCCCTGACGTAATCCGCATCGCCGCCCGACACGCCGCCCGATGTCACGATCGCGTCGGCTCGCGCGGCGGCCTCCAGCAGCGCGCGCTCCAGCGCCGCAGGATCGTCGCGCACCACGCCGAGGTCGATGGCCTCGAAGCCCAGGCGCAGCAGCATCGCGTGCAGCGTGTAGCGGTTCGAGTCGTAGATGTGCCCGGGACCGAGCGGCTCACCGATGGAGGCAACTTCGTCGCCCGTGGAAAAAAACGCCACCCGCAGGCGCCGCCTGACTTCGAGTGTGCCGAGACCAAGCGAGGCGATCAGTCCGAGATCCGCCGGCCTCAGGCGGTGCCCGGCTGCAAGCAGGACTTGCCCCGCGCGAATGTCTTCGCCGGCGCGCCGCACGTGCTGGCCGGTCTTCTGGCGGGCTGGAATGCGCACCCTGGCTTCCTTGTCTCCCCTTGCTCCGACGACCTCGGCGTGTTCCTGCATCACCACGGTGTCGGCACCCGGGGGCAGCGCCGCGCCGGTCATGATGCGCACGCATTCGCCCGGCAGGAGCAGCGGCGATGCGGCACGCTGCCCTGCAAGCACGGTGCCCACGTACGCGAGTTCGGTCGTTGCGTCGTCGCGCAAGTCGAGCGCGCGCACGGCGAAACCATCCATCGCCGCGTTGTCGTAGCCGGGTACGTTGGCCGGCGCTGTTAACTCGCCGGCCAGCACCCGGCCGCTCGCGGCCGCGAGCGCGATCGATTCACAGTCGGCGATCGGTCGAATCAGCCGCCGCAGCGCCTCGCGCGCTACCGCGACCGGCAGCGCATCCGCGGCATAGCCCTGCAGGCCGCGCAGGTTTGCCGCGAGCGAGTTGCGCTCAGCGGGCATCCCGCGCCTCCAGCACGGCGAGCGCCTCGGGCGTGTTCAGCGGTGAGAACGCCGCGCCGGCGTCGTCAAACGGTACGGCAACCGCCGCTATCGAATGCAGCCAGGCATGAACCGCGCGGCCGCCGGAGGCAAGAAAAGCGTCGAGCTGCGGGGCGAGGTCGCGGCGCACGAGGGAGAACACCGGCTGGATCCTCCCGTCCACCGACGCGACCGCGCAGCGCGCGTCGCGCCGCCCCAGTTCCGAGCGCAGTCGCGGGGCGAGGTCCTGCGCCAGGAAGGGCGCGTCGCAGGGCACGCTGAGCAGCAACGGATAGCGCGCCGCGCGCAATCCGCTTTGCAGGCCGGCAAGCGGTCCGCGGAATGCATCCGTTTCGTCGGCCAGTACCGGGCGGCCAAGGCGAGCGTAGGTTTCAAGATTGCGATTGGCGCTGATCAAGATCTCATCCACCTGGGGCGCAAGTCGCTCGAGTACCCAGTCGATCAGGCGCCGCCCGCGGAACGGCTGCAGGCCCTTGTCCAGCCCGCCCAGGCGCGCGGCTCTGCCGCCTGCGAGCACGATGCCGGTCACGCCGGTAGAAGATTGCGTCACGATTCTGATTTTAGGCAGCCCGCACTGGATTGCCAGCGCGATTTGTCAACGCCGGTCAGCGCCCGTCGGCACTGAGATACCATCGTATCGGGAATGAACATGCCGCAGACCGAATCTTTCGCCGCACTCATCGATGGCCTCGATTATTCGAGCCTCCAGGTCCGCCCGGAGTACATCGACCCGAACGGGCACCTGAATGTCGGCTACTACGGGGTGCTGTTCGATCGGGCGCTGGATCTTGTCTGGGACCGGCTCGGCATCGGCTATGCCCAGATCGCTCTGACCGGAAAGAGTTCGTTTGCCCTGGAGTCGCACCTCAGCTTTCAGCACGAGGTGAAGCTCGGCGATACGCTCAGCTTCGGCTTCCAGCTGCTCGATTGCGATGCAAAGCGAATTCACTATTTCCTCGCCATGCGGCTTGCAGTCGGGGGCGCACTCGCGGCGACGCTGGAACAGCTATCGGTTTGCGTCGATATGACGACGCGCCGCAGCGGCACCTGGTCCGAGGCCGCCCAGGCGCGCATGGCGCAGCTGTGGGCCGAGCATCGCGAGCGTCCCCGTCCCGCCGAGGTGGGACGGGCGATGGGAATCCGGCGAAAATAGCGCCGCCGCCGCGCCTTTCGCAGGATGCCCCGCGCCGCGGCGGCTGCGTTGTCAGGGATGAAGACCGGCGTGCCCCTCCCGGGTCATCGTGCGCCAACATCCGGGGCCTGAGCGCAGTTTCACGTGGCAGCGGCTTCGGCGTCCCTCCCTTTCAACATATAGTAACGTTTATGTTACTATATGTTGAGTTTTGGCATTCTGCGCCGCCCAGGCGCCGCCAGCCGCCCGGCCGGGCAGGGCCTTTCCTCTATACTGCCTGCCGGTTCAACGACTTGTAGGAATTTCGTGAAGCTCTTTCGACTGGCAGCATATGGCTTGATGGCCCTCGTGCTGGCGGGCGGCTGGGCGTTCCTGTTCCTGCAAAGCCGGGCTGTGGATCTGGCGGTGGCAAACGACGCCTTCGCGTCGCTGCGCGAACTGCGCGAAATCGAGGCACGCTGGAACGACCGGCTGATCGGCACGCGCTTCGCAACCCGCGTCGGCGGCGAATCGCGCGCCGATTCCGGGGTGCCGGCAAGCGCGGCAGCGCCCATCGGAAGCATCCATGCAAAACTGGAGCAGCACGCGTTCCGGCTCGCGCAGCCTGTTTCCGGGCGCGAACTCGGGGAACTGCGCCGCGCCTTCGAGGAGAAATCAGACCGGGTCAAGCGCTTCCTCGCGGCGTACGGAGACTTCGAGGCGAGCGCGACGCTGCTCGCCACCGAGCGCGAGTCGCTCGATCTGCTGCTGCGCGAGCGCGCGCCCAACCCGCGCGACGCGATTGCGCCGGCGCTCGGGCGCGATCTGCAGCTGCTGGGCGAGCGGGTCAAAGCATTTTCCGTGCAGCCGAAGTCCGGCGAGCTGGATGCCATTCGATCCCTTGCCGATCAAGCTCTGGCTGTCGGCGTCTCGGATGCGGCCCGGCCGCGAGTCGAATCCTTCGTCGCCGCGGCGCGCCGCACGGCCGACCAGCGTGCTTTTGCCGAGGCGTTTTTCGAGGAGGCCTGGTTCGCGGCCACCGGCCCGCGTCTCGACAGCATGTCGCGCTCTTTCGAGCGCGCCTTCGGCAACGCGCTGGACGAAGTGGAGCTGTACCGGGCCTACCTCCTGTACTACTCCGGGTTCCTGCTTGCGGTGCTGGCTTTCCTGGTCTGGAATCTCGCCGCCAGCCGGCTGCAGATCGACCGAATCAATCGTGAGCTGCGCGAGGCGAACGAGAAGCTTGAAGCGCGGGTAAGCGAGCGCACGCGTGAGTTGTCCGACACGCTCGCCAGGCTGAAGGAATCCGAGGCGATGCTGGTCCAGAGCGAGAAAATGTCTTCGCTCGGTCAGATGGTCGCGGGCATCGCGCACGAGGTGAATACGCCGCTCGCCTATGTGAAGGCAAGCCTGGAGTCGGTGCGGGCCAGGCTTCCGGCGAGTGCCCGTCTGGTCGATGCCACCGGCAAGCTGCTGGCGCTGCTCGCGCAGGACGGCGCGGACGAACAGCAGCTGAGCGCCCAGTTTTCGCTGGTGCGCCAGATCGTCGACGAACTTGGCGGCGAGGGGGCGCAGGAGATTGAAACCGCGCTGCGCGACGGCCTGCACGGGATCGGGCAGATCAGCGAAATCATCCGCAACCTGCGCGATTTCAGCCGGCTCGACCGCAGCCGCACGGCGGACTATGACCTGCGCGAGGGGATCGAGAGCACGCTGCGCATCGCGCAGCATCATCTGAACGGGCGCCGCATCGAAAAAGCCTTTGGCGACATACCGCATGTCGCCTGTTCCCCCTCGCAGATCAATCAGGTTCTGCTGAACCTCATTACCAACGCGGCGCAGGCGACCGCGGAGGAGGGCGGCACCATTACGCTGCGCACCGGCCTGCGCGGCGCGGACCGGGTCACGGTGGAGATCGGCGACAACGGCCATGGCATTGCGCCGGAAGTGCTGCCGAAAATTTTCGATCCGTTCTTCACCACCAAGGAAGTGGGCAAGGGCACGGGGCTCGGACTTTCCATCAGCTACCGCATCATCGAGAGCCACGGCGGCAATCTGGAAGTGCACTCCACACCCGGGGTCGGAACGCGCTTCACCATCGTATTGCCGGTCAAGCCCGTGGACGCTCCCAAAGCCGCCTGATGCAACAGGTGCTGCAACCAATGGCACCCGGGGGGCATGGGGGGGGCGGGACGGCCCCGATTGCCTGTACCGGGAGGGACCCGCTCCCCCCATACTCACCATGAAAATCGGGAAGTACATCGTCACCGGCGAGCTCGGGCGCGGCGGAATGGCCGTGGTTCACAGCGCTCTGGATCCGGTTATCGATCGCCCGGTCGCGGTCAAGGTCATCCGCAAGAACGAGCTGGAGGCGCAGGAGTCGGCGGCGATCCTCGAGCGCTTCAAACGGGAGGCGCGCGCCGCCGGCAGCCTGCAGCATCCGAATGTCGTGGCCATCTATGAGTATGGCGAGGATGCGGAGCAGGCATGGATCGTCATGGAACTCGTCAGCGGCCGTACCCTGCGCGATCATCTGCGCGACGGCTGGCGACCGGATGGGAAGCAGCTGCCGGAGATACTTGCGCAACTGCTCGAGGCGCTGGATTACTCCCACGGCCGGGGCGTGGTGCATCGTGACGTCAAACCCGGAAACGTACTGATCTCCGCCAGCGGGGAGGTCAAGATCAGCGACTTCGGCATCGCGCGCATCGAGCGCTCCCATCTTACCCAGGCGGGCGATGTCCTGGGTACGCCGTTCTACATGGCGCCCGAACAGTTCGACGGCCAGGCGGCGGACGAGCGCACTGACATCTATGCCTCGGCGGTCGTGGTGTACGAAGTGCTGTGCGGCAAGCGCCCGTTTGACGGTCAGGGCGGAGCGCTGATGCGGCAAATCCTCGATGCCGAGCCGGCACTCCCCTCCAAGCTCGAACCGCTCCTGCCCAGAGCGCTCGATGCCGTGATCCTCAAGGCGCTCGCCAAGGTTCCCTCTGAACGCTATGCGAGCGCGCGCGAGTTTCTGCTTGCCCTGCGCTCCGCCTATGCAGCGGGCGCTGCGGCCGGTTTCGCGGGGGAAAGCGCGGCGAAACTGCCCGGCAACCTGGGTGCGTTGCGCCGCGGGCTAGGTGGCGCCGCCTCCGCGGCGCCGCCTGCCGCGGGCCCGCGCAAACCGGCCATCCTGTTCGTCGACGATGAGGAACGGGTGCTGAACGCGCTCAAGGCGCTGTTTCGCGGCACTTACGAGGTGGATGTCGCGGCCTCGGCGAAGGAAGCGTTGCAGCGTCTGAAGGAGAAGCGCTACCTGGTACTGGTTAGCGACCAGCGCATGCCGGAGATGAGCGGCGTGGAACTGCTGCGCGAGGCAAAGGCGCTTGCACCCACGACGGTGCGTATCCTGCTGACCGGCTACTCGGACCTCGCGGCCATCGTCGGCTCCGTGAACGAGAGCGAGGTGTTCCGCTTCATCAGCAAGCCCTGGCAGCAGGAGGACATCGTGGCGACGCTGGCCGAGGCGGCCGAGATCGCAATCGCCCTCGAGGCGGCAAAGCTGCGCGGCGGGCAGCCGGTTGACTCGGCCGCGGCGGTGCTGGTGTGGGGCGAGCCAGCGGCCGCACGCGCCGCGCGCCAGCTTTCACGCGGCGGCTTGCGCGTGCTGGAAGCGACCAGCCTCGAGGCAGCGCTCGCGGTGCTCGCGGACGAAGAAGTGGGCGTGATGCTGTGCGACCTGGATTCCCGGACGGACGACCCATCGGCCCTGCTCAGGGTGTTGAAGCAGCACGCGCCGCAAACCCAGCTCATCGCGCTATCCGCGGCCTCGGATTCGGAGCTGATCATCAGTCTGATCAACGAAGCGCGGATCCATCGGTTCTTGAAAAAGCCGCTCAACTTTTCGTTGCTGCAAAGCTCGCTCTCCTCGGCGCTTGAGCGCTACGAGCGGGCGCGCGGCTCTGAGGCGGAGCGGCGCGTGGAGTCGGCCAAGCGCGGCCGGGAAAGCGCCGCCGCAAAATCGATACTTGGCAGGATCAAGATGCTCGGTGGGCGCTTCGCCGCCGTGTTCAAAAGCTGATCACCTCATTACGGTGCGACGCGCGCCACCTTTGCGGCCGACGCCACATCGCGCCGAAAGCCGCGGTGCAAATTCTGCATGCCGGGCCGTGCGTGCTCCATCCGCTCGAGGGAAGAATTCCGGAACGCCTTGCGGATGGCGTCAGGCCGCTGCTTCGCCCCGGACTACGGCCTCGGTTTCCTGCATCATCGCGAGGACGTTCGTCGCGTACCTGTACAGGAGATCGCCCTTTTGCGTCGGAACGATTCTGCGGCCGCGGCGTTCGAACAGCGGCGCGCCGAAGAAAGTTTCAAGTTTCTTGATGCGCGCGGATACATTCGACTGCACGGTATCCACTGCGTGGCTGGCGCGCGCGAACCCCTTGGTTTCGTAAACCGCCACGAACACTTTCAGATCCCGGATATCAAACGACTGGCGCATGATTCGAACCGTACCATAGCGGCGTCCGAATAACCGGGCGCTTGCGGCGAGATTGGTTCAGCAGTCGCTAGTTTGCGATCTCCACTGTAAGGAAATCTTGACGTGCGGTCTCCTTTGGGCTCGATACCCGCAACCAGCGCAGGAAGGGAGAGCCGTGGACTTCGATGCGCCGCAGCCCGGGCAGCGGCCGATCGTCGCGGAATTCATGCGAGTCGCCGTGCACGACGACGATCCGGTTCTTTAACTTGAGAGCATGCGTTGCAAGCCTGGCGCGCAATGGCGCGTAGCCATCCATTGAACTGCCGCGCCGCGCGGGTTCGAACAAGGGATCTGCCTGCATCAGGAGTACGACGGCACGTACCTGGCCCCGGGCCGCGAGCGCGATACTGGAATCGATCCAGTCGAACACCGCGCGCATACGCTGCTCATATTCGATGTCCATGACGGGGGTGCGGCCGAGGTTGTTGTTGCTGCCCGGCACGTTCAGGCCGACGAACAGGATTCCCTCGTGGAGCCAGCGCGCATGCTCGCAGTATTCCCCGCCCTGGCGCTCCATGCGCAGGCCCGTCGCGGCAGTGCAAAACAGACTGCGCCATTTCGCCAGGCGCTCCATCGGATCGAACCCGGTGCGGTGGCAATCGGTCCAGTCGTTGTCCCCTGGGAGCAGGATGAATGGGGCGCGCAGGCGCGCGAACTGCCTCCGGCGCGCTTCGAGCCAAGCGTCGCTGCACGGGCCGCCGCCCGAAGTGATGTCGCCGACATGCACGACAAAGGCCAGCGGCTCGCGATTCATCGCCTCGATCATGCCATCGAGGTAATTGGCCTCCGCCTGCGAGTACGGCATGTCGCCGAGCAGTGCAAAGGGGGCGCCGCCCGGCGCGATGTCCGGGGTCGCGCAGGCTGCGGCGAGAATGAGAAGCAGCGGCCAGAATTTTTTCAAATTACGCGCCCTTCGTCGCCTGACCTGTCAGACCGCCATGTCGCGCCCGCTTGCAACGCAGGGGACGCATGTCCCCGGATTTCTTGACTGCCCTTGGCGAACGCCGGCTTCGGCAGTATCGGCAGTATCCACGGCCCGGGTCGGCGGCTTGGCGGGGCGATTTCTGTCCTCGTCGAAACACGTTCCGGTCGTCATGTTTCACGCGGCGCGCAATCCCAGGCGCCCGAGGCGCGGCAGCACTTCGTCGCAGAAGTAGGGCAGCTCGCGTGCATAGTTGACGAGCGACAGCCCGATGCCGGAAATGCCGGTGGCAGATAGCTTTGCCATCTCGTGCGCAACGAAATCCGGGTCGCCGATGATCGGCAGGCCGCCGAGGCCGTTTACCAGGGTCTGGCGCATGATCGCCAATTCTGCCTCAGGCACCGAGCTCGCCGGCCGCTTCAACCGGATTTCGATGATGCTGTCCACCGCGCTCCAGTCGGCGTGCTCGATATAGGCGTAGCGGTAGTACTCCTGCGCCTCGCTCCTGGTCGGCTTGCAGCACACCACGCCCACGGTATAGACGCCGATCTCCCGGCCCCGCTCGCGCGCGAGACGCTGCACGTTCTTCACCGCCGACGCATACCCCTCCATGCCTTCGGTGCCGGAGGGCGAGGTGAAGAGCGCATCGCAATTGCGCACCGCGAAGGCCTGTCCCGCCGGCGACACTGCGGCGTTCATGATGAGCGGGCGGGTGCCCGCATAGGTCTTGGGCTTGGCGCGCACTTTCTTCAGCTTGATGAATTCGCCGTTGAAATCGAAATCATCCTCGCCGAACCACATGCGCTCGATCGCATCCAGCCACTCCTGTGCATAGGCATAGCGCGTGTCGTGCTCGCGCAGGGTGACGCCGAACATCTCGAATTCGTCCTCGTTCCAGCCGCAGACTATGTTCAGGCCGAAGCGCCCGCTTCCCACGTGGTCCGCGGTGACGAACTGCTTGGCTGCGATCACCGGGTGAAAGAGCGGCGTGTGCACGGTGCCGAATACCGTGATGCGGCGCGTTTTCGCCAGCACGCCGGTCGCCCAGGTGATGGTCTCCAGCGTCGCGCCCTGGTAGTCGGTGTCCCCGCCGTAGCCCTTCCAGCGCGAGATCGGCAGCATGAAGTCGATTCCGGCATCGTCCGCGATGCCGGCGAGCGCCAGGCATTCCTCCCAGCTGCCGAGCCAGCGTTCGGGCACCCGCGTCACCGCGCGCCCCGAGGAGCAGTTGGCGCCGAAGAGGCCGATCTTCAGGCGGTTGTCGTTGTACATCGCAAGGCGACGCTTCTGCACGCAATGGATCCTTGGCTTGCCTGATCAACGCCTTGAGCGCGTGGGCTTGGGTGGCTGTCTCGCGTGGCGGATCGAAATCATTCGGCCGCCGCCGGGAGTATTTACGGCACCCGTCGTCAGACGCCGTAGGCTTTGCGCAGCAGCGTCAGCGGGTGCGCGCGCACGGCGCTCGCCGCGACCTCCGCCGCCTCGCCGGAATCGCGCATGCCCTGCACGATATGGCGCGCTGCGATCGGGCAGTCCGAGCTGACGTAGTCGGGTTTCGATTCCGCCATCTGGCGCGACACCGGGCGGCCGATCTTCATCGAATTCGCGAAGTATTCGCTTTTCACGCCCCAGGTGCCGTCATGCCCCGAGCAGCGCTCGACCATGTTCACTTCGGTGCCGGGAACGGACTCCAGCATCTCGCGCGTCTTGTGTCCCATGTTCTGAACCCGCGAGTGGCAGGGGATGTGATACGCGACCTTGCCGAGCTTCCCCTTGAACGCCGTCTTCAGCAGGCCCTCTTTTTTCCGGAGCGCGAAATACTCGAATGGGTCGAACATCGCCGCTTTCACGAACCGGACGTCCTCATCCTCCGGGTACATGAGCGGCAGTTCCTGCTTGTACATGAGGGTGCATGACGGTATCGGCGTGAGTATCGCGTAGCCCGCGCGCGCGAGCTTCGCGAGCTGGGGAGCGTTGATGTTCTTCAGCCGATCGACCGACTGCAGGTCGCCCAGTTCAAGCTTCGGCATGCCGCAGCAGGCTTCCTTCTCTGCCAGCACATAGGGGATTTCGTTGTGCGTCAGCAGCGCGAGCAGATCGTGCCCCATGCCCGGCTCGTTGTAATTCACGTAGCAGGTCGAATAAACGGCGACCTTGCCCGGCGTGCGCGCGCCGTCGCGAACCGGAAAGTCCTGCGAAGGCGCCGCGCCGGCGCGGAACTTCACCGGGGCGTAGGGCGGCAGTTCGCGGTCCTTGTGCACCTTGATGAGCGCGTCCATGGCGCTGCGCGCCACGGCATTGCGGTTTACGGCATTGATGGTCTGCGCGACCACCGGTATCGCCGCGAGCTTGCCGAGCGCGTCGGTCGAGGTCAGCAGGCGGTCGCGCAGGCTGGTCCGGCCCTTTTTGAACTTGACCGCTTTGGCACGCAGCATCAAGTGCGGGAAGTCCACGTTCCAGGCGTGCGGCGGCACGTACGGGCACTTCGTCATGAAGCACATGTCGCACAGGTAGCACTGGTCGACGACCTTGGTGAAATCCTTTTTGTCCACGCCGTCGACTTCCATGGTCTTGCTTTCGTCGACCAGGTCGAACAGGGTGGGAAACGCACTGCACAGATTGACGCAGCGTCTGCAGCCGTGACAGATATCGAAGACCCGTTCGAGTTCCTGGTTCAGCTTGCCCTCGTCATAGAAGGCCTCGCTATTCCAGTCGAGCGGGTGACGTTTGGGGGCTTCTAGGCTGCCTTCGCGCATGGGTTGGCCGATGCCGGCGTTCTGTTGCCGGGGAAAAAGCAGGAGCGGCCGGGAGCACCGGCCGCTCCTGTCCGCTCCTGTCTTTGGCGGACCGTCTACAAGCTTAGTCTGCGAGCTGGTCCAGGGCCTTCTGGAAGCGGTTGGCGTGCGAGCGCTCCGCTTTTGCGAGCGTCTCAAACCAGTCCGCGACTTCGCCGAAGCCTTCCTCGCGGGCTGATTTGGCCATTCCCGGGTACATGTCGGTGTACTCGTGCGTCTCGCCGGCGACTGCCGCCTTGAGGTTGTTGCGCGTGCTGCCGATCGGCAAGTTGGTCGCCGGATCGCCTACCTGTTCCAGGTACTCCAGGTGGCCGTGCGCATGTCCGGTTTCGCCTTCCGCGGTCGAACGAAACAGTGCGGAAACGTCGTTCTGACCTTCGACGTCGGCCTTCGCCGCGAAGTACAGGTAACGGCGGTTGGCCTGCGATTCGCCGGCGAATGCGGCCTTCAGGTTGTCATGGGTTTTGGTGCCTTTAAGTGCCTTCATGGATGTCTCCGTGGTTACGTTGCTGTCAGTTGCCAAGACAGTTGCTAATGTGCCTGGGTGAAATCCGGCGCACTCGGTCGAGAATTCGATCCAGCGGCGCGGACCGCCCGCGGGCTGCGCTTGCCGCCGGGTGCATCGGAGCGGAACCTATTTTACCGATACTAATACGCCGTAATACTAATACGCCGAGCGGAACGGCGCTAAGATCAACCCCGGGTTCAAGTGCGAATAGTACAGGTACATGCCTCCGATCACCCAGGGCCTGATCATTGTCACCGTTGCCGTCTTCGTGCTGCAGATGGCGGGCATGGGCGGCACGCTGCTGGAGTTGTTCGCCCTTTGGCCGCCGGGCGGCGGGTTCGCGGGGCCCCAGTTTCTGCCCTGGCAGCTCCTCAGCTACGGCTTTTTGCACGGCAGTCTGATGCACCTGCTGTTCAACATGTTCGGCCTGTACATGTTCGGCAGCGATCTGGAACGCCTGCTTGGCGCGCGCTTCTTCCTTGGCTACTACCTGGCAAGCGTTGTTACTGCCGCCGTCAGTCACTTGCTTGTCACGGCAGTTCTTGGCCTGCCTGCGGCGCCCACGATAGGCGCATCCGGCGGCGTATTCGGGCTGCTGCTCGGATTCGGCTGGTATTTCCCCCGGCGTAAGCTGATGCTGATCATTCCGCCCATTCCGATGCCGGCGCGCGTTTTTGTCGTGCTGTACGCGGCGCTTGAGCTGTTTCTGGGGGTCAGCGGCTACGGCCAGGGCGTGGCGCATTTCGCGCATCTGGGCGGCATGCTGGGCGGCTGGCTGATGATCCAGTACCGGCGGAGGGGATTTCCGTTCGGACGTTCGCGCCGCTGAAAGGCAAGCACATGCCTGGCACCGGTCACACAGCGTCGCGGGGAAGGCTTGTGGCGGCCATGCGCAAGCCAAGCGCGACCAACGGAATCGCGAGCACAATAAACCCGGGATAGTAGGTGCCGGTCAGGGCCACGATCGCCGCGAACAGCGCCGGGCCGCTCAGGCCGCCGATTGCGAAGCAGGCAAGGACGCCGCCGGTGGTCCTCCCGATCTCGCCGGCCGGCGACTGACGTGCAACCTCCGCCATGAACATGCCGTTCCAGGCGACCGAGCTGCCGCCGACCACGATGGCCACAAGAACTATCGCGCCAAGCGGCCAGGCGGGCGTGAACGAACCGATGGCCAGCGCGGCAGCCGCGCTGATCAACCCGATCACGCCCAGCTGGCGGCGCGGCGAGCCGAGGATGTCGACCGAAACGCCCCACGCAATCCGCCCTGCGATCGCCGTGATCTGCAGCGCCGAAAACACGGCGCCCGCAGCGAGCAGAGAGAGGCCGATTTCCAGGTGTAGATAGGAAATGAGGTAGGTGAGCAGCCCGAGCTGGTAGACGTTGTAGAACAGCGCCACTGCGCCAAGTTCGCGCAATGCCGGTGTGCTGCGGATGATCTTGAGCGGCGACAGCAATTCCGCGAACGAGATGGGACGCGGCGTGCCCTGCGGCGCATCGCCAAGCGGCATCGCGAGGATCGCGAACACGGCCGCGCCGGCGATCAGTGCGATCGCCGCGACCACAACCTGCCAGGCGAAGGACAGCAGCATCAGAGGGATCAGGACGCCGGCCAGGCCGCCGCCGAGCGGCACCGCGGTCTGCTTGATGGAGAACGCGAGCGTGCGGATGCGCGGCGGCACGGCATTGTAGAGAAGTTGCGCCCCCACCATATTCACCAGCCCGATCGCGAGGCCGAGCGGAACGGCGCTTAAGAGCAGCAGTCCGGCAAACAGGAGGGGCAGTTGCGTGTGCTGCGCCGCGATCCCCACGCCGGCGCCGATCAGCATGCTGAGCATGACGAAGCCCGCGATGAGCTGGCACAGCCTGCGTTCGCCTAGCCTGCTGAACAGGAAGCCGCTCAACAAGCCCATGGGCAGGACCGAGCCGAAGATAAGACCGACCACAATGCCGACTCCGGAGGCGGGTAGTCCGAGCTCGCGCGAGGCGATCGGCGCCAGCACCTGGGGGACTGTGATCGCCGCTGAAACCAGCGTATGCAAGCCGAGGGTGAATGCGACGGCGACGATCGCCGTGCGCACGGATGGCTGCTGCGGCGCGGCGTTCACTCAGTGGCTCGGAACCGTATCCTGCTCCGCATGCCTCGCCGGTGCGCCCGGGCCTGCCGCTGCGTTCAATCCGCTGTATTCGCGCAGCGCATGAAAAGCGATTCTCGGCGCGCGTTCCCGCGCCACTTCCAGGGCGGGCAGGCTCGAGGCGAGAAACGCCGGCACACCGGCCGTGTCGTAGGCCATGCGGTGCGCATTCGACTCTATGAAGCGCTTCAGCTCCGCCGCATCGTCGCAGGAGACCCAGCGCGCGGTGACATAGGGCACCGCCAGCAGGCGGACCAGCGCGCCGTACTCGTGCTCCAGGCGGTGCGCCACCACCTCGAACTGCAGCGCGCCGACGGCGCCCAGGATGGGTTGTCCGCCGCCGCAGGGATGAAACACCTGGATCGCGCCCTCTTCGCCAAGCTGGGCTAGGCCGGTGCGCAGTTGTTTGGTTTTCAGCAATGTCGTGAGTTCCACGCGGCGAAACAGCTCCGGCGCAAAAAATGGCAGCCCGGTGAATTGCAGGGTTTCGCCTTCGGTCAGCGTATCGCCCAGCCGGATGGTGCCGTGGTTTGGAATGCCGATGAGGTCCCCGGCATAGGCTTCGTCGACGATTGCGCGCCGCTGGGATAGGAAGGACACGACGCTGCTGGTGCGGATCTCGCGTCCGGTGCGGCAGTTCACCACGCGCATGCCGCGCTCGAAGCGCCCGGAACACACGCGCACGAAAGCGACCCGGTCGCGATGCGCGGGATCCATGTTGGCCTGGATCTTGAACACGATGCCGGAAAATTTCTCCTCGCCTGGGGTGACCAGGCGTTCACGCGCAGGCCTGGAGCCGGGCGGCGGCGCGAAATCGACCAGCGCATCGAGCACTTCCCCGACCCCGAAATTATTGATCGCCGAGCCGAACAGCACCGGCGTCTGGCGCGCGTCGAGGAAGGCCTCGCGGTCAAACCCGGCGAGCGCCGAATTCACCAGGTCCGCCTCCGCGCGCGCGGCATCGTAGGAGGCACCAAAGCGCTCGCGGTAGCGTTCGTCGTCGGCATCGACTTCCAGCGTGTCGCGCGCCAGGCGGTCCATTCCCGGCGCGAACAGGCGGATCTTGCCTGCGCGCAGGTCGATGACCCCCGCAAAGTCGCGCCCCATGCCGATCGGCCAGGTGAGCGGCACCGCGGTCATCCTGAGCGCGGCCTCGATTTCGTCCATCAGTTCCAGAGGCGGGCGCACCTCGCGATCAAGCTTGTTCACGAATGTGATGATCGGCGTGTTGCGCGCGCGGCATACCTCGAGCAGACGGCGCGTCTGCGGCTCGATGCCCTTGCCGGCATCGATCACCATCAGTGCGGCGTCCACCGCGGTCAGGACGCGATAGGTGTCTTCCGAGAAATCCTGGTGCCCCGGCGTATCGAGCAGGTTGATGACGCAGCCGCGGTACTCGGCCTGCATGACCGAGGAGGCCACGGAGATGCCGCGCTGCTTCTCGATTTCCATCCAGTCGGAAGTCGCATGGCGTGTGGCCTTGCGCGCCTTGACGCTGCCGGCGACGTGAATGGCGCCGGCAAACAGCAGCAGTTTCTCGGTCAGCGTCGTCTTGCCGGCGTCCGGATGGGAGATGATCGCAAATGTCCTGCGGCGGGCGACTTCGAGGGCCGGCGTGGTGCTGCTCGGCGGTGCGTCCATGCAATGCTCCGGGATCGGGTCAGGGTGGGTCAAACAAGGCAGGCCAAACAAGGCGGGCCACCGGCCCGATGATACTCACTGTGGCCGCCGCGCGCGCGGCACGCGCAATCAGGCGACGGTAAAGGGCATCCGGCTAAGGCTGCCGTTGCTCCCTCGGATTATCCATGATCGTGCGGTTGCGTCCCGCAAGCTTCGCGCGGTACAGGGAGCGGTCGGCGCGCTCGATCCACTCGCCATAGTGCGTCATCTCGGGCGTGGCGCTCGCCAGTCCCAGGCTCACGGTGGCATGCACATTATTTCTTGGCTCCAGAACGGTCGCTTCCACTGTGGTGCGAATCCGCTCCGCGACCACCAGCGCGGCTTCCAGCGTGGTTTCCGGCAGCACGATGCCGAACTCCTCGCCGCCGTAGCGCCCAAGCGTATCCTTGCCCCGGACCGCGTCGCGCAGAATTTTCGAGACATTGCGGATCACTTCGTCGCCGCACGGGTGACCGAAGCTGTCGTTTACGCGCTTGAAATGGTCGATGTCGATCATGAGAAGGCAGACGTCGCGCTGATGGCGCCGGAAGCGGTCGAATTCCGTGCGCACCACTTCTTCCCAGTAGGCACGGGTCGGCAGTCCGGACAGGCCGTCGGTTCTGCTCAGCGTGGCCAGTTCGCGATTCTCGCTGTTGACGCGGCGTGTCAGCGTGAAGGCGGTCCAGCCGACCGTGAGCGGATAGGCGACCAGCAGTGGAATGCAGGCGATGATCTGCGCCATGCTGGTCCGCGGCCTGAACTCGAATCCGAACACGAGGCCCGCAACGAGCGCCCCGGCAAGCTGCGCGCCGAGGCATAGGACGAAAAAGCGCCAGCCGCGCGCGCCCAGCTTGTCCATGCCGAGCATGGTGACGAGGAGCACGCTTGGCAGGAGATTCGCGCCCATCAGCGCGATCCAGACGCCGCCCAGCGTCGAGTCCACGGTCAGGTTGCGATATTCGGCGCGGCCGGGATCTTCGCTCACGCGCGCCAGCAGGAATGCCGCATGCGGCCAGACGAAGCCATGCAAGATCAGTCCCGCCCAGGAGAGAGGATGCGCGCCGTTCTCATAGAACACGGCGGCCACGGCCAGAAATCCGAGCGCCAGCCCGATTATGCGCGGCAAATAGAAGCGGCGCGGCAGCCGCAGGCCGCGCGGGTTTTTTTCGTTCATGCGGATTCTTGTCTTGCTGCCGGCCTGCATGCCGGACTGACGCATATGGAAGCGGGCGGCCGAATTTATCAAATTGTCTCGTCTAACGCCAAGCGCCTGTCACGCAGCAAGGCGCACAGGGCACAAAAGCGTGGGCGAAAATGGCGCGCGCGAGGCGCTGATATCATCTCTGTCTGCGCCAGACCGGAGGAGATGGGAGTGATGCGAGCGTTCAACCCGGGCAAATTCGTGTTGCTGCTGTGCCTCGGCGCTGCGTTTGCCAACCCGCTTCGGGCGCCCGCGCAGGACCCGGCGCAGCCGCCCGCCAAGGAAGCCTACCAGCCCGTTACCGGGCAACCCGGCAAGGATGTGGTGTGGGTTCCCTCGCCGGTCGAAACGGTCGAGAAGATGCTGGACATGGCGCAGCTGAGCCCGGCCGACTTCGTGGTCGATCTGGGCTCGGGCGACGGCCGCAACATCATCCTGTCGGCCAAGCGCGGGGCGCGCGGGCTGGGTGTTGAGTTCAATCCGGATCTGGTTGAACTCTCCAGGCGCAACGCGGCCAGGGAGGGTGTCGGTCACCTGACGCAGTTTGTCCAGGGCGACATGTTCGAGGCGGACTTCTCCAAGGCCACTGTCCTGGCGCTGTTCCTTCTGCCTGACAACCTGCGCAAGCTGGAGCCGAAGTTCCGCAGGCTTGCGCCGGGCGCGCGTATCGTCGCCAATACCTTCGGCATCGACGGCTGGTCGCCGGATCGGGACGAGGTCATCGCGGGCGAGTGCAGGGCCTGGTGCAGAGTGCTGCTGTACACGGTGCCGTCGCACGTGGATGGCGTCTGGCGCTCGGCGCAGGAGCGCTTTCAATTCACTCAGAACGTGCAGGTCGTAAGCGGCGTACGGACGCGCGCGCGCGCGAGCATGCCGATAGAAGGCCGGGTCGACGGGGAGCAGCTGCGCTTCAGCGTTGCCGGCGTTCGCTATGTCGGCACCGTCAAGGGCAGGCGTATCGAAGGCACGGTCGAGGAAAACGGACGCAAGCGGGCCTGGGTCGCGACCCGCGCCGGTTGACGCACCGCGCGTACCCTTCATGGAACCCGGCTCGTCGTTGCGGGCCGGCTGAACAGAGGCGAGCATGCTGGTCGGCGTACCCAGGGAAATCAAGATCGAGGAGTACCGCGTCGGCCTGACGCCGGCGAGCGTTCAGGAACTGACGTCGCGCGGCCACGGCGTCCTGGTGGAGCACGGGGCGGGCGAGGGTATAGGGGCCCCGGACGAGGAGTACCGCGCCGCCGGAGCGCGGGTCGTCGCGGAAGCGCAAGAAATCTTCGCGCGAGCCGAACTCATTGTGAAGGTGAAGGAACCGCAGGCGGCGGAGCGCAGGCGATTGCGCCGTTCGCAGGCGCTGTTCGCCTACCTGCATCTCGCGCCGGATCCGGATCAGCTGCACGAGTTGATCGAAAGCGGCGCGATCGCGATCGCCTACGAAACCGTGACTGGTGAGGACGGGAGCCTGCCCTTGCTCGCGCCGATGTCCGTGGTGGCAGGTCGCATGGCGGCGCAGGGGGCGGCGCGCTTCCTGGAGCGGCCGCAAGGCGGCCGCGGCGTCCTGATGTCGGCGCCGCCCGGCGCGCAGGCGGCGCGCATCCTGGTGCTCGGCGCCGGCACCGTGGGCCTGAACGCGGCGCGCATCGCGCTCGGCATGGGCGCCGAGGTATGCGTGCTGAATCGCAGCGAGGCGGTGCTGGCGCGCGCCCGGCGCGAACTCGGCGTGGGGCTCAGGGCGTTGATCAGCACGCCGCAAATCCTCGCGGCCGAGCTTGCCGCGGCCGATGCCGTGATCGGCGCCGCGCTGGTGCCCGGCGCGCTTGCGCCGAAACTCATCACACGCGCGATGCTGAAGAGCATGCGGCCGGGCGCCGTTCTGATTGATGTGGCGATCGACCAGGGTGGATGCTTCGAGACCTCGCACCCGACCACGCACCGCGACCCGGTCTACAGCCTGGACGGGATCCTGCATTACTGCGTCGCGAACATGCCCGGCGCGGTGCCGCGCACTTCCGCCTTCGCGCTGAACCACGCCACGCTGCCCTTCGTGCTGGATCTCGCGCAATTCGGCGTGCGCGGGGCGCTCGAGCGCAACGCCCACCTGCGCGCCGGGTTGAATGTCTGCCTGGGCGCGGTGACGCGGCGCGAGATTGCGCAGCCGCACGGACGACCCTATGTAGAACCGTTGCGGGCGCTGGGGGGAATGACAGAAGGGTTTTATTAGGGCAGGGGCGCCGCAAGCAGGGAAACAAACATGAGGCAGCGCAGGTGCCGCGGGTGAACTACTATGGGTGTTGCAAGGAGGTTTTCCGGCATGGCGAGTGGCGCGATGGTGCAGGAAAATCGCTTGGAATATCGTAGCAGTTTGTCAGGCTTTCTCGAGTATTTCTTGAAATCAATGCGTAAGCGCACCTGGGCTCTTCGTGCCCTGTGGATCTTGTGGAGTGGGACGACATGACCTCGGTTTTGCGCCGCCTCTTTGCCCGCGAACGGAGTTTGTTCACGCTCGCGGTGATCGTGGCCGCCGGCAGTGCGGCGTTCGGCGTGCCGGTCGAGTTTTCGCTGTTCGGGCTTACGCTTTTCGGGGTCGCGGTTTTCCACCGCCACAGCCTCCAGGTGGCGCTGCTCGGATTGCTGGTGATCACTGCCTACAAACTGGCATTTGCAGGATTCAAGACGGGGCCGGGATTCGCAGGCCTTGGCGTCCATCTTCTGCACGAGTGGGTCATTCTGGCGAATCTGCTCGGCCTGCTTCTCGGTTTCGCGCTGCTTTCCAGGCATTTCGAGGCAAGCCATGTGCCCGCAACGCTGCCGCGTTTCCTGCCGGATGACTGGAAGGGCGGGTTCATGCTTCTGGTGATGATATTTGTGCTCTCGGCCTTCCTCGATAACATTGCCGCCGCCCTGATTGGCGGATCGATCGCCGGAACGGTATTCCGCGGCAGGGTGCACATCGGCTATCTGGCGGCTATCGTGGCGGCGTCGAATGCGGGCGGATCCGGCAGCGTGGTGGGCGATACCACCACTACCATGATGTGGATAGACGGCGTCGATCCGCTGGATGTGCTGGAGGCGTTTGTCGCCGCCGGCACCGCGCTGCTGATCTTCGGCGTTCCCGCAGCGCTGCAGCAACATCGTTTTTCACCCATCGTCGCGGATCCACCGGCCGGTATTAGGATTGACTGGCCTCGCGTGGGCATCGTCGCGTTCATCCTGCTCGTCGCCGTCGCGGCCAATGTCGCGGTCAACCTGCTGCTCGCCGGCCAGGCGGACCAGTTCCCGTATCTCGGTGCAGCGGTGTGGGCGGCGATCTTGGTCGCCGCTTTCTGGCGGCGGCCGGACTGGACGGTTCTGCCGGGCGCACTGAAGGGCAGCATCTTCCTGCTGTCGCTTATTCTTTGCGCGTCCCTCATGCCCGTGGAGGCCCTGCCGTCGGCATCGTGGCAAACCGCGCTCGGACTGGGGTTTGTTTCCGCGGTTTTCGACAACATTCCGCTTACCGCGCTGGCGCTAAAGCAAGGCGGTTACGACTGGGGCTTTCTCGCCTACGCGGTCGGATTCGGCGGCTCCATGATGTGGTTCGGTTCAAGCGCGGGGGTTGCGCTGTGCAGCGTCTATCCCCAGGGCCGGTCGGTGGGTCTGTGGCTGCGCCACGGCTGGCCTGTCATCCTGGCCTATGTCGCGGGGTATTTCGTGCTGTTGGCCGTGCTCGGCTGGCAGCCGAACCCGGCGCACAAGGGCAATCCCGCGCTGCGCGTTGCCGCGGAATTCCCTCAGCGCGTCCCTTTGACAGATTTGCCTGCACGGGACTTGTCCGCAGCTTGCGGCAGCGGCAGCGGGCTTTCCTTCAGGGAGCGCAGCACGAAGCTCGATTTGCTGTGCCGGATGCCGGGAATCTTGTAAAGACGCTCGCGCAGCAGGCGTTCGTAGTCACGGGTGTCCTGCACCGCGATGCGCAGGTAGTAGTCGTAGTCGCCTGAAACCAGGAAGGCTTCCAGCACCTCCGGTATTTGCCGCAGCGCCTTGCCGAAATCGTACAGCGTCTCGTCAGTGTGGCTCTCGAGGGTGAGCTGCACGATGACCGTGTCATGCAGACCGACCGTCGCCGGATCGATCTTGATCGTGTAACCCTGAATGACGCCGTCCTTCTCCAGCCGCTTGATTCTGTTCCAACAGGGCGTGGAGGACAGGCCCACCCGGGTGCTGATGTCCTGCAGGCTGGCGCGGGCATCGGCTTGCAGGACTTTCAAGATGGCGAGATCGAACTTGTCCAAATTCATGGGATGAGGACCCGGAGCAGAAAATATTTCCGCTTTCCTGCGCCAGTATAGGAGAATAAAGACAGTTTTTCTTCCCATCGCGGGCTACAGTTCGCAGCATGAACAATCCACACGGCGAGGCCATCGTCGCCCCGAGCGCCGCGACCGATGCGCGCAGGCGGAGCGGTGCCGAATGGCTGCTCGAGGGACTCTTCGCCTGCGGCGTGGACACGATTTTTGGCTATCCGGGCGGTGCCGCGCTGCCGATCTACGATGCCCTGTACGCGGAAAAGCGCCTGCGCCATATCCTGGTGCGCCACGAGCAGGGCGCCGTGCACGCTGCCGAAGGCTATGCGCGGACAACCGGCAGGCCGGGTGTCGTGGTGGTGACCTCCGGCCCCGGCGTGAGCAACACGATCACCGGGCTGCTCGATGCGATCAGCGACTCGATCCCGATCGTGTGCATCAGCGGGCAGGTCGCGATTCCGGCGATCGGCACCGGCGCGTTCCAGGAATGCGACGCCCTGGGTATTTCGCGTCCGGTCACGAAGTGGAACTATCAGATCCGCGACCTGCAGGAAATTCCGGGCGCGGTCGCGAAGGCCTTCTCAGTGGCGATGTCGGGGCGGCCCGGCCCGGTGCTGCTCGATTTTCCCAAAGACGTGCAACTCGCCGCCGGCACGCAGATCCACGCATCTGCCGGGTTCGCACGCTACACGCCGCAAAAGACTCCCGTTCCTCCCGCAAAGAGGCTGCGCGAGGCGGCGGCGCTGATTCGTGCCGCAAAGAGGCCGGTGCTGTACGGCGGCGGCGGACTGATCAACGCCGGACCGAAGGCGAGCGAACTGTTTGCGAGGCTCGTTCGGCACGCGGGCGCACCCTGCACGCTGACGCTCATGGGGTTGGGCGCGTTTCCGGCTTCCGATCCGCTGTTTCTCGGCATGCTCGGCATGCACGGCAATCTGGAGGCCAACCTTGCGATGCATCACGCCGACCTGGTCGTGAACGTCGGCGCCCGCTTCGATGACCGGGTGACGGGCAAGCTATCGGAGTTCTGCCCCGGCGCGAAGAAGATCCACGTCGATATCGATCCTTCATCCATCAACAAGGTCATCGCGGTGGATGTCCCGCTGGTCGGCGACTGCGCGCGGGTGCTCGAAGGCCTGCTGGCGGAACTCGGCGCCGAACCGCTGCCGCGCGAGCGCCTTGCGCCCTGGTGGCGGCGTATCGAACGCTGGCGCGCGCAGGATTGCCTCGCCTTTGAGCCGCGCGCGGATGCAATCGTGCCGCAGGAGCTGATGAGCAGACTGCAGCACGCGATTGGCGGGCGGGATGCGATCGTGTCCACCGACGTCGGACAGCACCAGATGTGGGCTGCCCAGTATCTGAAATTCGAGCGCCCCAAGCGCTGGCTGACCTCAGGCGGCGCCGGGACCATGGGCTATGGATTGCCGGCGGCGATCGGCGCCCAGGTTGCGCATCCGGACAAGCTGGTGGTGTGCGTGAGCGGCGATGCGTCGGTGCTGATGTGCATCCAGGAGCTTTCGACCGCGGTCCAGCATCGCACGCCGGTCAAGCTGGTGCTGTGCAACAACGGCTACATGGGCATGGTGCGTCAATGGCAGGAACTGATCCACGGCAACCGCATCAGCCACAGCTATACCGAAGCGCTGCCCGATTTCGTGGCGCTCGCCAAGGCCTTCGGCTGGGGCGCACGCTCAATCACCCGTCCGGCGGATCTCGACGCGGCGCTCGAAGAGTGCCTCGGCTTCGACGGTCCATTCTTCCTCGATGTGCGGGTGAGCGCGACCGAAAACTGCTTTCCCATGATGCCGGCGGGAATGGGCCACCATGAAGTGATGCTGGCGCCGGACAGATACTACGAAGAGGAGGACAGTTGAGCTGAGAAAGCGCGGCATGATTTGCTGAGTATTCGCCGAGAATATTGGTCGCGTCCGCCTATCCGGCGGGACGCGCGCAGGCCGGCCTCCATCCGAGGCCTGGCAGAGAGGAACGCGGGGCGCGACGCAATCCGTTGCGCCCCGCCGTAATCAGGAAGGAGGGCAGATGGACCGCCATTACGCGCTGCAGTTGCATATTCCCGAACCGAAGCACCGGCCCGGCGAGGCGGCCGATTTCAGCCATCTGCGTCTGCCTGACGCCGGCCTGGTGGAGCGCCCGCCGATCGCCACCTCCGCTTATGCGATGCGCGACCTGGCCTACGAACTGATCCGCGTGCTGGATGCGAACGGCAAGGCGCTCGGGCCCTGGGCCCCGCAGATCGCTGCCGAACGCCTCAGGGCGGGTCTGCGCGCCATGCTTCTGACGCGCGCCTACGATGAACGCATGTACCGCGTGCAGCGCCAGGGGAAGAGCTCCTTCTACATGAAATGCACCGGCGAGGAAGCGGTCGCGGTGGCGCAGGCCTTCGCGTTCGCTCGCGAGGACATGTTCTTTCCGACCTACCGCCAGCAGGGCCTGCTGATCGCGCGCGATTGGCCGATCCTGGACATGATGTGCCAGGTCTACTCCAACTCCGCTGACCGGCTGAAAGGCCGGCAAATGCCCGTGTTCTACTCCAGCCGTGAAGCCGGTTTCTTCTCGATCTCCGGCAACCTGGGAACCCAGTTCAGCCAGGCGGTCGGCTGGGCGATGGCCTCCGCCTACAAGCACGATCACAGGATCGCTTCCGGCTGGATCGGCGACGGGGCGACCGCGGAGCCGGACTTCCACTACGCGCTGACGCTGGCCTCGGTGTATCACGCGCCGGTGGTGCTGAACGTGGTGAATAATCAGTGGGCGATCTCCTGCTACCAGGGCATGGCGGGCGGCGACGAATCCACCTTCGCTTCGCGGGGCATCGGCTACGGCGTGCCTGCGTTGCGGGTCGACGGCAACGATTTCCTTGCCGTGTACGCGGTTACCCAGTGGGCCGCCGAGCGCGCGCGCTCAAATCTCGGGCCGACGCTGATTGAACTATTCACCTACCGGGCAGCGGCGCATTCGACCAGCGACGACCCGGCGCGCTACCGGCCCGAGGACGAGTACGAGAAATGGCCGCTGGGGGACCCGGTTCAGCGCCTGAAGCAGCACCTGATCGCGCTCGGCGAGTGGTCCGACGCGCAGCACCAGGAGATGATCGCGGCGCTTGAGGCCGAGGTGCGCGAGACCGGCAAGCGGGCGGAGCGGCTGGGCACCCTGAGCGCGGGACCGCCGCCGGATCCGGACTCGATGTTCGAAGATGTCTACAAGGACATGCCCTGGAATCTGCGCCGCCAGCGCGGCGAAGCGCGCATCGAGCGCGGCGCGAAAGAGGAATAGGCGAGCGCAATGGCGAATATGAACATGGTGCAGGCGCTCAACTCCGCGATGGACGTGATGCTGGCGCGCGATCCCGACGTGCTGATCTTCGGCGAGGATGTGGGCTACTTCGGCGGTGTGTTCCGGGTCACCGACGGACTGCAGAAAAAATACGGCAGGGAACGGGTATTCGATACGCCGATCGCGGAGGGCGGCATCGTGGCGCTTGCGGTGGGCATGGGCGCCTACGGGCTGCGGCCGATCGCGGAAATTCAGTTCGCGGACTACATCTATCCCGCGATGGACCAGCTGATCTCGGAGGCGGCACGACTGCGCTACCGCTCGGGCGCGGAATGGTGGGCTCCGATCACCGTGCGCGCGCCCTGCGGCGGCGGGATATTCGGCGGCCAGACCCACAGCCAGAGCCCGGAGGCGTTGTTCACGCACGTAAGCGGATTGAAAACCGTGATTCCGTCCAATCCCTACGATGCCAAAGGGCTCCTCATCAGCGCGATCGAGGACGACGACCCGGTCGTGTTTCTCGAGCCCAAGCGACTCTACAACGGCCCTTTCGACGGCCACCCGGACCGTCCGGCGACGCCTTGGACCAAGCACCCGCTGGGTGAAGTGCCGCTGGAGCACTATCGTATTGCGCTCGGCACGGCGGCAATCGTGCGTCCGGGCGAGGCGGTCACCGTGCTCGCCTATGGAACGATGGTCCACGTGGCGCTCGCGGCGGTGGCGGAGACCGGGGTTGACGCGGAGGTGATCGACCTGCGCACGCTCTCTCCGGTGGACATCGATGCCATCAGCGCATCGGTCGACAAGACCGGGCGCTGCGTGATCGTGCACGAGGCGACGCGCTTTTCCGGCTACGGCGGGGAGCTCAGCGCGCTCATCCAGGAGTATTGTTTCTACAAGCTGGAGGCGCCGATCGAGCGCGTGACCGGCTGGGACACGCCCTATCCGCACGCTTTCGAATGGCAATACTTTCCCGGCCCGCAGCGCATCGCAAGAGCCCTGCGGCGCGTCATGGAAGGCTGATATGGCGCGCTTCATCTTCAGGCTGCCGGATGTCGGTGAGGGGACGACCGAGGCGGAGATCATCAAGTGGTATGTGGCGCCGGGCGAAAGCGTCAGCGAGGACGCGCCGCTGGTCGATGTCGCGACCGACAAGGCGGTGGTGGAAATTCCCTCGCCGGTTTCCGGCACAGTGATTTCGCTTCACGGAGCGGCCGGCGACACGGTTGCCGTTGGCACCGAACTGGTCGTGCTGGAGACTTCTGAGCAGGATAAGGGCGAGCCTACGGGCGAGCGTGCAAGCGCGAGCGTGTCACCTATACGCCCGGACAAGAATGCGCGCGCGGCCAATGTCGTCCCGCTTGCCGCTGTCCCTCCGAATGCCAACGGGCCAAAGCCTGCCGCATCGCCGGCTGTGCGGCGCCGCGCGCGCGAACTGGAGGTCGACCTTAAGCAGGTCGCCGGCTCCGCACCGGGGGCCCGGATTTCGCACGCCGACCTGGATGCCCATCTGGCACGGCGGGACGGCTTGGCGCCGGCCGCGAAATCCTTCGCCGGGGACGGGGTGGAGGAACACAAGCTCCTCGGTGTGCGGCGCCGAATCGCGGTGCATATGCAGGAGGCGAAGCGCCACATTCCGCACTTTTCCTATATCGAAGAGGTGGACATGACAGCGCTCGAGGAATTGCGCCGCCACCTGAACGAGAAGCACGCGCGCGCGCGTCCGAAGCTCAGCCTGCTGCCGTTCCTGATCAAGGCCATCACGCGCGCCGCCGCCTCGCATCCGGAAGTGAACGCGCGCTTTGACGACGGCAAGGACGTGGTGGCGCGCTATCGCGCGCTGCATATCGGTATCGCGACGCAAACCCCCAATGGGCTGCTGGTGCCGGTGCTGCGCAGCGCACAGGAGCGCGATCTGTGGGATTGCGCCGCTGAAATTCTGCGCCTTGCCTCCGCGGCGAGAGAGGGCAAGTCAACGCGCGAAGAGCTGTCCGGCTCGACCATCAGTATCACCAGTCTCGGCGCGCTGGGCGGGCTCGCTACCACGCCGATCATCAACTATCCCGAGGTGGCGATCGTCGGCGTCAACAAGCTGGTCGAGCGCCCGGTGGTGCGCGGCGGGCGGATCGTGGCCCGCAGCATGATGAATCTCTCGTCCTCATTCGACCATCGCGTGGTCGACGGTGCGAGCGCCGCGGCGTTCATACAGGAAGTCAGAGAACGGCTTGAGCAGCCCACTACCCTGTTCCTTCCTTAGCAGCGGAGACGGGGAAGGCAGGGATGGGATTTTCGAATAATTAGTAACATATAGGTTACTATCTATTTGCTTTTGCCTCTATTTGCCGCCGCCAGGAGTGCACGCAGATTGCGCTCTTTCTGCCAGCCGCGCTGTTCTGCGCTTGACTGTGCGTCGGCAGCGCTTTGTTCCGGGGTCTGAGCGAGGAACTCGTCCAATAGCCGCTTCAGGTGGGTCGCATAGGGCGGCGGCAGCACGCCGTAGAACAGCACCAGCGCGCCGCGCTGTATCAGCACGGTCGGAAAGTTCTCGACTTCGTAGTCGTCTATCCGCTCCGCCTCGTCCTCGATATCGACCCAGGTGAAGGCAGCCCCGTCATAGGCCGCGGACAGCGCAAGGAACGAGTCGCGATAGGCGGTGCAGATATCGCACCAGTCGGCGCACAGGCAAGCGACCAGGAACTCTTTTTCCTGAATCTCTGCGACGGTGGCGAAGGATGGTACTGGCACGGCGCCCGAATGTTACGGCATCGGATGCCGGCGCCGGAACGAAGGCGGCATCGGATAGAATCCGCGACGACAAATGCGCATCCTGGTATCGAACGACGACGGCTATTTTTCCCCAGGCATCGGCTTGTTGGCAGAGCGCTTGCGCTCGTTGGGCGAGGTCACGATCGTGGCACCGGAGCGCGACCGCTCCGGTGCGTCCAATTCGCTCACGCTCGATCGCCCCCTTTATGTGCGCAGGGCGCCAAGCGGCTATTTTTTCGTGAACGGCACCCCGACCGACTGCGTGCATCTCGCGGTGACCGGCTTGCTCGAGCAGCTCCCCGACGTGGTTGTTTCCGGGGTGAATCTCGGCGCCAACATGGGGGACGACACGATCTATTCGGGCACGGTGGCTGCCGCGACGGAGGGCTATTTGCTGGGCATTCCATCGATCGCTATGTCGCTTGCCAGCAAGCCAGGCACGAATATCGAGACGGCCGCCGCGGTTGCGGCGGACCTGGTCGCGCGCTTCGTGCGCGACATGCCGCGCGAGCCGGTGTTGCTGAACGTCAATGTGCCGGACGTCCCCGGTGCGGAACTCATGGGGATGGAGATCACGCGTCTGGGCAAGCGCCACCGAGCCGAGCCCGTGGTCAAGGTGAAGACACCGCGTGGCGAGGATGCGTACTGGGTGGGTGCGGCCGGAGGCGAGCAGGACGCAGGCCCCGGTACGGACTTCTTCGCGGTGGCTTCGAAGAGGGTATCCATTACCCCGCTGCAGGTCGATTTGACGCATCACGCCCAGCTTGGTTTGGTGCGTCAGTGGCTGGTCAGGTAAGCGACGATGAGCGCGCTGCACGGGCCAAGGCCGCATCTGGGCATCGGCATGACTTCGCAGCGCACACGCGCGCGCATGGTCGAGCGGCTGCGCGAGCAGGGCATCCGCAATGAACGCCTGCTGGATGCCATTGCGATGGTTCCGCGGCATATCTTCGTCGAGGAGGCGCTGGCCAGCAGGGCCTACGAGGACACCGCGCTGCCGATCGGCTTTGGACAAACGATCTCGCAGCCCTATGTGGTGGCGCGCATGATCGAAGCATTGATGCGCGCCGATTCCGGCGAGCGCCCGCTCGGCAAGGTGCTGGAGGTCGGCACGGGTTGCGGCTACCAGGCGGCGGTGCTGGCGCAGCTTGCGCAGGACGTGTATTCGATCGAGCGCCTGCGTGCACTGAACGAGCGTGCCCGCACAAACCTGCGCGGCCTGAAACTCTCCAACCTGCGGCTCGTGCATGGCGACGGCAATCTGGGTCTCAAGCAGGCGGCGCCGTTCGATTCGATCATTGTCGCCGCCGCCGCGCGCGTGATTCCGGATGCGCTGGTGGAGCAGCTGACGCTCGGCGGCAGGATGGTGCTGCCGCTGCACATGCCGCAGGACTCGACCGACGCGCAGAGACTGATCCTGCTGGAGCGCAGCGGGCGGACGATCATTCAGTCGGAGCTCGATGCGGTCCGCTTCGTTCCCATGACGAGTGGCAAGGGATAAGTGTGCGAGGCTCGTTCCTATTGCTTGCCGTCGTCGCGCTTGCCCTGGCCGGCTGTGCCAGCCGGCCCGTATCGGCGCCGATTTCGGAGCGCACCGCGGCACCGGCCGCCGCAGCCGCGCCGGATGCGGCGCCCGGCTATCTGGTTCGGCGCGGCGATACGCTGTATGCGATCGCGCTAGAGCACGGTCTGGATTATCGCGAGTTGGCGCAATGGAACGGTTTGAGCGATCCATCGCGAATTCGCGATGGCCAGAACCTGCGGCTGAGCGATCCCAATGCCTCCAGGGGCGGAGGGGGGGGGGCAGTACCGGCGGCAGGGAGCAGGCCGCGCGCTCAGAATCCGGAGCCGGGTGTTGCAGTTGGGGCCGTTAATCGGTCCGGCGACATCGATTCAAGATCGCTCGAGGGCGCGAGCGCCGCAGCGCCGCCAGCCCAGGCCGGCCAGAGCGGCGTGCCGGTCAAGAGCGATCCCAAGGCGCTGCGCCGCCCCTATAGCAAGGAGAATCTCGCGCTGCTTTCGAAGGACGAACCGGCCACTGTCAAGCCCGCGGCGAGCGCGCCCGCAAGGGCGGACCCGCTGCCCGCGGCAAAGCCGGAAGCGAAGGCAGAGCCGGAGGGCGTTGCCTTCATCTGGCCTGCGAAGGGGCGGGTGATCGGCGTTTTCTCAGAGCCGGCAAACAAGGGGGTGGACATCGATGGCCGCGCCGGCGACCCGGTGCTTGCGGCTGCACCGGGGCGCGTCATGTATACCGGCACGGGAATTCGCGGCTACGGCAAGCTGATCGTGATCAAGCACGAGGACGGCTACAACAGTGTCTATGCGCACAACCGGGAGATTCTGGTGAAGGAGGGCCAGGCGGTCGTCAGAGGCGAGCGGATCGCGGAGTTGGGCGACAGCGACGCCGAGCGCCCGAAACTGCACTTTGAGATACGCAAGTCGGGCAAACCGGTCGACCCGATGAGGTACCTCGAGCCCCGCAGCTAGGCGGGGCGCGCGCATCTTGCACACGGCTGCATACTGCTCAGGGTGGCGCGTTCGCGCGCAGCGCTCGGGCGAGATCGGCAACCGCCGCGGCATACAGCGCGCTGCGGTTGTAGCGGGTCAGAACGTAGAAGTTCTGAAACCCGAGGCGGTACTCGCTCGGCCCATCCGGCGTTTCAAGTGCGACCAGCACGGCAAGCGTTTCGCCCTGCATTCCCGGAGGCAGATCCTGTGGCCGGACTCCCGCACCCGAGAGCAGCTCCAGACTGTGCCTAGGCAGCACGCTGCCGTCGACAAATGCGCGGAACGCCTGACCTTGGATGAACGCGGTAGATTGCACGGGCTCGCCGGCGCGCCAGCCGTGCTGGACCAGAAAATTTGCCACGCTGCCGATCGCATCGGCGCCGCTCGAGCGCAGATCGATCACGCCGTCGCTGTCGAAGTCGAGCGCGAACTTCAGATAGCTTCCCGGCATGAATTGCGGGATGCCGATGGCGCCCGCATAAGAGCCGTTCACCGAAAACACGTCAAGGCCGGTGTCGCGCGCAAAAAGAAGATAATTTTCGAGTTCGCCGCGAAAGTAGCGGGCACGCTGCAGGTAATCGAAGGCGAGCGTAGTCAGCGCATCGATAACGCGCCAGCGCCCCATGTTCCTGCCGTAGAACGTCTCGACTCCCAGAATCGCGAGGATGATCTCCTCGGGCACGCCGAATTGTTCACGTGCCCGCCCCAGCGCTACACGGTTTGCGCGCCAGAACTCGATGCCGGCGTCGATACGACGCTGGTTGAGGAAGTTGGCGCGATAGCGCTCCCAGGAGCGGGCGGTGTCCCGGGGGCGGATTGCCTCGAGCGCCGCGGGCAGCTGTCGCGCGCGGGAAAAGAGCCGCTGCAGTTCGTCGGCGCGAAATCCGTGGCGCTGCACCATCTCGGCGATGAAGCCGCGCACCTCCGCGCGTTGCGCGTAGTCGGCACGCTTCGAGTCCGCTGCCGCGCCGGGCGGCGGACTGTACGCAGCCAGGAGAAAGAATGCTCCACCGGCCAGGAGCGAGGCGGTCCTCATTTCAGCTGCAATCCGCGCACCAGGCGTCTGAGCTCCGCGACCTGCTCCGCGCTGGGACCACGGCCGTAGCGCAGGGTTATGTAGAGCCCCGCGATGCGGTGGATGGCACGCCCGGAGAGAGGCACCCGGGCCGCGGCTCGCTCGGCGTAGTCGAGCGGCCCTTCATGACCCTGACGCGTGATGCCGCGCGTCGCAAGCTTGGCGCAGAACGCCTGCCAGGCCCGTTGCACCGGATCCGGGCGCAGGTAGCGGCGCATTGACCAGGCCACAAGTCCAAGCGTAAAGACGCCGAGCAGGGTGAAAAGCGCGGCCGTGAGGTTGCGCCAATCGGCGTCGCGCATGCCGACAAGGGACAGGAATTCACGCTGCCGTTCCGGGTTGTAGCCCAGTACCCACAGATTCCATTTGTGAGACATCGCTTCCCAGTCGGCGCGCAGGCCGCGCAGCCATTGCAATTGCGGCCGCATCAGGTAGGGCACCGGATCTGAAGCGGGAACGGAACGTGCGAGCCCCTGCTCCACTCTGCCGGGTACCGCCAGCGCGGTGGGGTCGATCCGCACCCAGCCGCGAGCGGCGATATAGACCTCCGTCCACGCATGCGCGTCCGACTGGCGCACCGTGACGATACGGTCGACAGGATTGGCTTCGCCGCCCTGATAGCCGGTCACGACGCGCGCCGGAACGCCGGCCGCGCGCATCAGAAATGCAAAGGAGGAGGCGAAGTGCTCGCAGAATCCCGCCCGGGTTCGATACAGAAAGTCGTCTATCGTGTCCCTGCCAAGCAGCGGCGGTTCGAGGGTATAGATCAGGCGCTGGGCGCGCAGGTACTCAATGCCGCGCGCCAGGATGGCGCTGTCCTCGCCCAGTTCCTTTCTCCAGGACTGCGCCAGTTCCATGGACCGCGGATTGAACCCGCGCGGCAGGCGCAGGGCGCGGGTCAGCGATGAATCGCGCGTGTCCGCCATGGATGTTTCGCTGGCCACCGACACCATCTCGTAGCGCACGCGACTGCGAACCGGAATTCGCGACAGGAGCTGGCCATCGCGCGTAAGGCGCGCGGTCTCGGGCACGCTGGCAGCGGTCTCGAGCGCAAACATCCAGTTGCGATTGTGCGGCTCGAGGACCACCGAGTAAAAAAATCGCTCTCCGCTGTCCGGGATATTCGGCGTATTCCCCGCTTCCAGAAATCCCATTTCCCAGGTCCGGCCGTCGAAATCCCAGAGCACCGGACCGCGCCAGTAGCGCAGGCGTTGGGCGGGCGGTTCGCCACGGAATTCGGCGCGAAAGGCGATCGCATCGGACAGCGCAACCTGTGCCACATTGCCCGGCGCCATCGTGTCGGATAGTCCGCTTACGCCGCTTAGCGACTCCTGGGGCAATCCCCACAGAGGTCCCTGCACGCGTGGGAAAAGCAGGAACAGCGCAAGCGCGGCGGGCAAGGCGTGGGCAAGCAGCAGTCCACCTGCGCGCAGGTTGGCCAGCACGGGCCGTCGCGGCGCGTTGAACCCGACCAGCGTGCCGGTGATTGTGAGCAAGGCGATGAACATGAGCAGCGCGGTCGGAATGCTCTGGGTGTACAGAAAATTAGTCATGACCATGAAATAGCAGAGGAACGCGACCACTGTGGCATCACGATGGGTGCGCGCCTCCAGAATTTTCAACCCGGAGAACAGCATCAGCAGCACAATGCCCGGCGAGCGGCCAAAAATTGTGCGGTACTCAAGCCAGACGCCAAGCATTGCGGCGGCGACAATCGCAAGCAGAGTCCAGCGCGAGGGTAGGCGTCCCGCGTTCAGCGAGATGTGGGCGCGCCAGGCGTACAGTACGACGGTCAGGAGGCCGAGCCACCATGGCGAGCGCAGCGCATGCGGCGCGACGACCAGAAGCAGCGATGCCAGCATCCACGCAAGATCGGCGAACGAAATTGCCCGTTGCTCAGGAATAAGCGGATGATCGGGCGCGCGCATGGGTCTTCGAGGCGTTATCCGTTCAGCTCATGGGCCGGCGCCCGTACCGGCACCTGCGCCTCCGCCCTTGCCGGCTGGTCGTTCACCGCGAGGTTCATAGGTGGCAAGCGCTTCCAGACAGCGTGAGCGGTGCGCGTCACCGTGCTCCTGGGAAATTTCCACGCCGGGCAGGCGCAGGCCGTATTGTGCGCCGGAATCTTCTGCGGACAGCACCCACCCGGCAAGCCTGGACAGCCTCGCTTCGAGGTCAAGTGCGGCCGGTAGCAAGCTCCAATCCAGCCACAGTTGCGCGGCTGATTCCCCGGTGAACTGTTTGGTGAACATTTCATCGGTGCGGGCGAGTGCCTTCCACGCCACGTGGCGCGGCGAATCGGTGCTCTGGTATCCGCGCAATCCGGAGAAGTCGTCATTGCCTGGTGCGAGCGTGGGTACGGTTCCACTGACTTCGCTCGCGATGACCGGGGGTAGCGGCGTGACCGTGGGGTGCGGATAGACCAGAGCGCGCGAGTCCGGCTCCACGTAGCTCCAGGCCCTGAACAGCCCCAGTGGATAGCGCGTTTCCAGCATGATCCGCCCGAGCGGCAGCCAGCCGCGCTTTGCCGCGGGAACCTCCAGCAGCACCTCCGAGTTGCCTTCCGCCGGCACGCCAGTCACAAGCTGCGCGCCGGATGCCTGCTGGCGCACCAGAATCGAAGGCCTCTCGTACCGGACACGGCTTTCGATATGGATCCGGAAGCGCGCCTTCTCGCCGGCAAAGACCGGTTCGACGCGGCCGGCCGCGACGGCGATGCGCGCCAGATTGCGAAAGGTATGCACCATGCCGGCCAATCCCAGTCCGGCAAGGGTGAAGGTGAGCCCGAAACCGAGAGACAGCGCGTAGTTGATCGACCCGATCAGCATGACAATCAGGCTCGCTGCGTAGATCCATCCGAGGCGGGAAGGAACGATGTATACGCGGCGATGGCCAAGAACGATGCTGCCGCGTTCCGGAGGCTGAAATCCGTAGAACCAGTTGGCGATACGCTGCCTGGCGGACAAGGGGCGCGTCAGGGGCGTCATCGGCTAGACGGTTGGGCCTTCGTACTTCCAGCGGCCGCGCCAGGCCGCATGCACGGCCGACGGGTATTCGGGCCGGCCGAGGCTGCCGTTGTAGCGGCCGAGCGCCCGGAAATAATCGCCGTGCTCGACGTCGAGGTAGTGGCGAAGAATGACGCAGCCGTAGCGCAGGTTGGTTCGAAGATGAAACAGGTTGTCGGAGCGCCGCCCGATCAGCTTGCTCCAGAATGGCATGATCTGCATGTAGCCGCGCGCACCCGCGCCCGATACCGCGTATTTGCGAAAGCCGCTTTCGACTTCGATGATGCCAAGGACCAGTTGGGGGTCCAATCCGGCGCGGGTTGCTTCGTAGTGTATGGACTTGAGAAATTCCGTGCGTATCACGCGGTCCGGGACCCTCTTCTCCAGGCGCTTGGACATTTCGAACAGCCACCTGTGTGCGTCATCCGCGCGGCTGAAGTTCAGTACGGGCGCGCCGCGATCGCTGATTGCGGCGCTAAGCGCCGAGCGTACGCTGTTGGCTAGGGGTTCGTAAACCTGGTTGCCGGCATGTGCGCTGCCGGCGGCGATCAGGGCGGCCAGGAAGCCGAAGCGGATAACCTGGCGAGGCCAGTTCATTGCGCGCCGGTTATTGCCTGTTTCAGGTGATCCAGCGCACTGCTAAGGGGCACATTGGCGGACTGCGCATCGCGCCGGCCCTTGTATTCGGCGGTGCCCGCCTTGAGCCCGCGCTCGGAAATCACGAGCCGATGGGGTATGCCAATCAGGTCCATATCCGCGAACAATACACCAGGCCGCTCGTCGCGGTCATCCATCAGGACGTCGATGCCTGCCTCCAGCATCTCAGCGTAGATGCGATCGGCTGCCTCGCGAACGGCCGAACTCTTGGCATAGCCGATCGGGACCAGGGCGAGCGTGAAGGGTGCGATGGGGGTCGGAAACACGATGCCGCGCTCGTCATGATTCTGCTCGATCGCGGCGCCGACGATACGCGATACGCCTATGCCGTAGCAGCCCATTTGCATGCTGTGGGACCCGCCCTTCTCATCCAGAAACACGGCTTTCATGGCTTCCGAATACTTGGCTCCAAGCTGGAAGATGTGCCCGACTTCGATGCCACGTCGAATGCTGAGTTGCCCCCTGCCGTCCGGGCTCGGATCGCCATCCAGAACATTTCTCAGATCCCGTATGAGCGCCGGCTCTGGCACATCCCGCCCCCAGTTCACACCCGTCAGATGGTAGCCCTCTTCATTCGCCCCGCATACGAAATCGGATAGCACGGCGGCGGATCTGTCCACGATGACCTGCACCCTGGAATTGCCCTCGCGACCAAGTGCGGGCGGGCCGATATAGCCCGGCTTGCATCCCAGGTGCTGCACGATTTCCGCATCGGTGGCAAAGCGAAATCCAGCCAAGCCATCGATCTTGCCTGCCTTCAGCTCGTTCAGTGAGTGATCGCCTCTGAGCAACAGCAGATAGAAGCGCTCGCCTTGAACCACGGCAATCGCCTTCAACGTGCTCTGCAGGGGAACGCTCAGCAACTCGGCGACCTCTTCGCAGCGCGTGCGCTCCGGCGTCGCGATTTTGCGCAGGCCCTGCCCAGAGGCGGCGCGCGGCGCGGCCGGGGGCAGTGCCTCGGCGAGCTCGATATTCGCCGCATAGTCTGAATCCGGACAGTAGGCGATGGCGTCCTCTCCGGAGTCGGCCAGGACGTGGAATTCGTGGGAGCCGGTGCCGCCGATCGCTCCGGTATCCGCCGCCACCGCGCGAAAGCGCAGGCCGAGCCGGGTGAATATGCGCGTGTAGGTATCGTACATGTTGCGATACTCGCGCTCCAGATCGAACCGGCTGGCATGGAATGAGTAGCCGTCCTTCATCAGGAATTCGCGCGCCCGCATGACACCGAAGCGCGGACGGATCTCGTCACGAAACTTAGTCTGAATCTGGTAGAAGTGCACCGGAAGCTGCCGATGGCTCCTGATCTCACGGCGCGCGATGTCCGTAACGACTTCCTCATGGGTCGGACCATAGAGGTATTGCCGCTTGTGACGATCCATGATTTTCAGCAACTGCGGTCCGAAATCGTCCCAGCGCCCCGTTTCCTGCCAAAGTTCGGCAGGCACGATGCTCGGCATCAGCAGTTCGAGCGCTCCTGCCCGGTTCATCTCCTCGCGGACAATTGCCTCGACGCGCCGCAGAATCCGGTATCCGAGCGGTAGCCACGAGTAGAGGCCGGCGCCAAGCCGGCGCACCAGGCCCGCGCGCAGCATCAAGCGGTGGCTGACCAGCTCCGCCTCGGCAGGCGCCTCTTTCAGGGTGCTAAGAAAAAATCTTGAGGTACGCATCGGCAAGACGCCGCAGCCTGAAAATGGGAGTCCGCCGCATTGTCTTTGTAGAATGGCTGTGGAAAAATCGAGTCCGATTCTAACTGAAGGCGGTACGGCCATGCTCGATAAGGACGGCTACAGGCCTAACGTCGGCATCATTCTCGCAAATGCCCGGAACGAAGTATTCTGGGGCAAGCGCATACGGCAGCATGCGTGGCAGTTCCCGCAGGGCGGAATCAACGAGGGCGAAACTCCCGTTCAAGCGATGTACCGTGAACTGGAGGAGGAGGTCGGTCTGGCCGCGGGGCACGTTCGAATTTTGGGCCGCACCCGGGAGTGGCTCAAGTACGATGTTCCGACGCACTGGATGAGACGCGCAAGGGAAAACGGCGCCGAAAGCCCGTCGTCGCGGCGTATCCCGTACCGCGGACAGAAGCAGCTTTGGTTCCTGCTGCGCCTGGTCGGGCGAGACTGCGATGTGCGCTTGCGGGCAAGCATCCATCCCGAGTTTGATGCCTGGCGATGGCACGACTACTGGGTACCGCTTGACTCGGTCATCGACTTCAAGCGCGAGGTTTATCACCAGGCGCTGACAGAACTGTTCCGTTTCCTGGGCGGCGATCGCCGTAACAAGACACGTCGCAGCGCTGCGCGCTCGCGGGGACAGGCTCTGCCGAATGAGGGTCAGCTTGCGCAGGAAATCTCTCGCTCGGCCGATTCCTAGATTCCCAGTACCCGATGTCCATGCCAAGAATTACACGCGACAGCCTCCTGACGCTGGAGGCCTACGCCAAAGCCCGGCCCGAGTTCAGGGTCCGAGTCATGCAGCACAAGGCGGACCGGCGCGTGGCGCTGGGAGGGCATGTCACGCTTCAGTTCGAGGACGAGCTCACTATTCGTTATCAGGTGCAGGAGATGCTCAGAATCGAGCGCATCTTCGAGGAGGCTGGAATCCAGCATGAACTCGACGCCTACAACCCGCTCATCCCGGACGGTACGAATCTGAAGGCCACTATGATGCTTGAATATCCGGACGCGGAAGAGAGAGGGCGCGCCCTGGCGAGGCTCAAGGGTATCGAGGACGCGGTGTGGCTGCGGGTCCGGGATGGACCGAAAATTCATGCCGTCGCCGACGAGGATCTTGAGCGCGAAAACGAGGAGAAGACTTCCTCGGTGCATTTTCTGCGATTCGAGCTTGGCGCGCAGGCCCGCCAGGATCTGATTTCGGGCGCCCGGCTTGCGCTCGGTGTGGATCACCCGGAATACCGTGCCGAGTCCGACCCGGTTGCCGAATCAGTACGTGTTTCCTTGGCGAGAGACTTGCTTTGAGCTGGCGGTCATGGGGTTTGAATCGCGGTCTTGCTTTGCTGCTGCTTTTCCCCTTGTCGTTCGCGGCGTTCGCGCAGGCGCCTTCGGACTGGGAGAGAGCTGAAGAAGCGCGCAACTGGAAGGAAGTCGAGCTGCTCCTCCCGGGATATCCGAAGGAATCTGACTATGTGGAGTTCTTCGTCAGTTCGGCAAGCCCGTTTCGTTTCTACCTTGACAAGACCTCGATCTCAATCGGCAAGGACGGCGTAGTGCGCTACACGCTGGTCGCGCGCAGCCCGAGCGGTGCGACCAACGTGAGCTTTGAGGGCATACGCTGCGGTACGGCGGAATACAGAAGCTACGCCTTCGGCCGCTCCGACGGCACATGGTCGATGCGGCCGACGCCCTGGAGAGAGATTCAGCGCAAGAGCGTACAGCGCTGGCATGCGGCGCTTAACGAGGAGTATTTATGCAGGCAGGGTGCCGCCCCCAATTCGCCGAAGGAAATCGTGGACGGGATCGGGGTGGGGGGGTTGAAGCGCTGACCGTGCCGAGTAGCGCGCTAAGTCAGAACGAGGTTGTCGCGGTGCATCAGTTCCGGTTCATCCACATATCCGAGAATCGATTCAATCTCGGTCGATGCACGTCGCATGATCAGCCTTGTTTCGGCCGCAGAATAGTTCACCAGGCCTCGGGCGATCTCCCGCCCTTGCGAATCTTCGCAGCCTACAACCTCGCCGCGTCCGAAGGCTCCCGTGACCGCTACGACGCCTATCGAAAGCAGACTCTTGCCATCTCGCAGCAGTGCCGTGACCGCCCCAGGGTCCAGTGTGAGCCGGCCGCCGACGGATACCTGATCCGCCAGCCACTGCTTGCGCGCGGCCAGCGGGACTTGTTCGGCGATGAGCAGCGTCCCGAGTGTTTCACCGTGCGCCAGCCTTAGCAGCACATCGGGTTCGCGACCGGCAGCAATCACCGTGTGCGCGCCGCTGCGCGCCGCGCGCTTGGCGGCCAGCACTTTAGTCAGCATGCCGCCGCGGGCCGTGAGGCTCCCCTTTCCACCGCACATCGCCTCGAGTCCCGCATTCCCCGCAGTCGCCCGCTCCACGAGTTTCGCGCCCGCATTGTGTCTGGGGTCCGAGTCGAACAGTCCGTGCTGGTCGGTGAGTATCACGAGTGCCTCGGCTTCGATCAGGTTCGTGACCAGCGCCGCCAGTGTGTCGTTGTCGCCAAAACGGATCTCCTCGGTGGCCACTGTGTCGTTCTCGTTGACGACAGGAATCACGCCAAGATCGAGCAGTGTGCGAAGCGTGGAGCGGGCATTCAGGTAGCGCTGGCGGTCCGTCATGTCCGCGTGGGTCAGAAGTATCTGGGCAGTGACCAGCCCGTGCTCGCGGAAACAGGTTTCGTAGCACTGCGCGAGGCCCATCTGTCCGACTGCTGCCGCAGCCTGCAGCTCGTGAAGCGCGCTGGGCCGCTGTTTCCATCCAAGGCGCAACATGCCCTCTGCCACGGCGCCGCTGGAGACCAGGGTGACACGCCTGCCCTGGGTTCGCAATTTCGCGATCTGATTCACCCAGCGCGCAATCGCCGCAATGGCCAGGCCGCGGCCTTCATTGGTGACGAGGGAGGACCCGACCTTTACGACCCATGACTGGGCAGACGAAAGGGGATGGGACATGGTGTCGGCCCGCATGGGATCCTAGCTTCAGGCTGCGCGCCGCGCCGCCTTCTGGTCCTGATCGGTTACGTGTTGCTGCACCGCCCGGCACAGCGCCAGGCAGCCCGCGCCGGAAATCGCGGCAATTTTGAACCATGGTTTGGACCAGCGCAGCGCGCGCAAGATCCGTCGTATGCGCGCGTCCGCATCCGGCGCCAGATCGGCCTTGGTAAATACCAGCCAGCGGGGCTTCCGGTACAACGCGCGGTCGTACTTCTTGAGTTCGTTTGCGATCGCGCGGATTGCCTGCACCGGGTCCGTATCGTCAAAAGGCGCGAGGTCCACCAGGTGCAGAAGAAGTTTGGTGCGTCCGAGATGCCGCAAGAACTGGTGACCGAGGCCGGCTCCCTCCGCCGCGCCCTCAATCAGCCCTGGAATATCCGCGATTACGAATCCAGGCCCATCGTCGACCCGCGCGACGCCCAGCGAAGGGGCAAGTGTGGTGAAGGGGTAGTCCGCCACTTTCGGGCGCGCGCTCGATACGGCGCGAATTAGCGTCGACTTGCCGGCATTCGGCAGTCCGAGCAGCCCGACATCGGCAAGCACGCGAAGCTCGAGCGCAAGCTTGCGGATTTCGCCGGGTTCCCCACGTGTGAACTGGCGCGGAGTCCGATTGGTGCTGGATTTGAAGTGCAGATTTCCCAAACCGCCCGTGCCACCCTTCGCGAGCAGCACGCGAGCCCCGTCCTGTGCCAGGTCGCCGTGAATCGCGCCGGTTTCCGCGTCGCGTACGATGGTTCCGACCGGCACGCGCAGCACGATGTCGCGCCCGGCCCTCCCGTAGCAGTCCGAGCCGTGCCCCTTCTCTCCCTTTTCCGCCCGGTGCAGGGGCGCGAATCGATAGTCGATCAGGGTATTGATGTTTCTATCGGCCGCCGCGTAAATACTTCCGCCGCGACCGCCGTCCCCGCCGTCAGGACCGCCGCGCGGTATGTATTTCTCGCGGCGGAACGAGGCGGCGCCATCGCCGCCGGTTCCGGCGCGCACTTCAATCCTTGCCTCGTCGATGAATTTCATGTTGCGCGGACCTGCCATGCCCCGCAAAAAAAAAGCCCTATCGCGACCGATAGGGCTTTGTCGCGGCGGGCCGGGAGCTAGATCGGAATGACGCTCACGATGCGCCGGCTGCCTTCGCCCTTGACACCGTACTGGATTTTGCCGGGGGCTCGCGCATAGAGCGTGTGATCGCGCCCGATGCCTACGTTCGTGCCGGGGTGCACGCGTGTTCCGCGCTGACGGACTATGATCTGTCCGGCATTCACCGCCTCGCCGCCGAATACCTTCACTCCCAGCCGCTTTGCCTGGGAATCGCGCCCGTTGCGCGAGCTTCCACCGGCCTTTTTATGTGCCATTTCCGATACTCCCGTTGTCAGCTAGCCGCTGAAATGCGATCGATGCGCACTTCCGTATAGGACTGCCTGTGGCCCTGCGACTTCATCGAGTGCTTGCGCCGGCGCATTTTGAAAATCTTGACCTTGTCGCCGCGCCCGTGCGCAACCACTGTGGCGTTCACTACCGCTCCTGCGACGAACGGCGCGCCCAACTGAAGCGCATCGCCCGCACCGAGCGCAAGCACCTGATCGAATGCGACAACCGTGCCGACTTCCGCCCGGATGGATTCCAGGCGTAGTTGCTCGCCCGCGCTAACCCGGTACTGCTTACCGCCTGACTTGATTACCGCATACATGGTAGGGACCAAACGACTAAGTAAAGACTTGGAATTATAGGGCAATTTAAGGGAACGCGTCAAAGCTCTGTGCTAAGCTGCTTCGCCGCCCACGCCGGGGACGGTTTCCTGCAATTCCATGTCTACAATCCCTGCACTAGATCCCATCGCAGACGATCTGCGGCGTGTAGAAGCGCTGCTCAGGACTCGCCTGGAATCCGAGGTGGCCTTGGTCGGGCAGATCACGAATCATGTTGTCGCGGGCGGCGGTAAGCGGCTGCGGCCGGCGCTCGTCTTGTTGGCTGCCGACGCGGGATGCTACACTGGAGCGTTCAAGTATGAGCTGGCAGCCGCTATAGAGCTCATCCATACCGCGACCTTGCTGCACGATGACGTGGTCGACGAATCGTATCTGCGACGCGGCCAAAGTACGGCGAATTCAGCGTTTGGCAATGCCGCCGCGGTCCTCGCCGGTGATTTTCTTTACTCGCGTGCGTTCCAGATCATGGTGTCAGTGGGCGACCTGAAGGTGATGGATATTCTCGCTGACGCGACGAACACCATAGCGGAGGGTGAGCTGCTGCAGTTGATGAATTGCCGCAACCCGGAACTCAGCGAACAGTCGTGCGTGGAGGTGATAAGGCGCAAGACGGCAAAGCTTTTCGAGGCCTCCACCTGGGTCGGGGCGGTGCTCGCAGGCATGCCGCCGCGGATTCAGGGGGGGCTGGCCTCCTATGGCATGCACCTTGGGACGGCATTCCAGCTCATCGATGACGTCCTGGATTATTCCGGGGACGAGGAATCGACAGGCAAGAGCCTTGGCGACGACTTAGCCGAGGGGAAGCCCACGCTTCCGCTTATCTACACGATTCGAACGGGGACACCGGCGCAGGCGAAACTCGTGCGTAACGCTATCCTCGAAGGGGGCCGCAATCGGTTCGCTGAGGTCCTACGGGCTGTAAACGATGTGGGCGCGCTCGACTACGTTCGACAGGTCGCGCGCGGGGAAGCTGCCGAAGCGGAACGAGCCATTGAACATCTTGATGCGTCGAAAGCTAAGGGAATCTTGTTAGAATTGGCATCCTTTTCGGTGACACGTCGGCATTAACGGCGCCTGTGTCGGGCCACCGGAGCGATATTCGGAATTCGTTTCTCCGCGATCGCTGCCAGGGCACAGAAAATCGGGGTGTAGCTCAGCCTGGTAGAGTACTGCGTTCGGGACGCAGGTGTCGGAGGTTCAAATCCTCTCACCCCGACCACCGTCAAATTTGCCCCGGGAAACCGTTTCCGCAAGCCCGGCGGGCCGAACTTTCAACATAATGGCGGCCTATGCTTAGGCTGCTTGCCCTGGTACTTGCCGTGGTCGCATTCATCTGGATCTTGAAGCGGGCGCTTGGGCGTTCGTCGCAGAAGAAGATGCCTCCTGGCGACGCACCGGTCAGTCTTGTTCCGTGCGCAAGGTGCGGAATTCTTCTGCCTAAAGGCGACGCTCGAACGGTGGGCCTCGAATTCTATTGCAGCGCGGCGCACGCCAGGCAGGGACCCGGAGGCGATTGATGGTCGCGGACCTCCGGAAACAATCGATATCGCAAGCGGAGAGGACGCCGGAGTCCCTCTGGGTGTCCCTGCGCTATTTCAATCTGTACCGCATAGCCGTCGCTGTGCTGTTCCTTGGCGTGGTGCTTGCTTATGACGATGTAGTGCATCTGGGCTCGCAATCCATGAGCCTGTTCCGCTATGTGGCAGGGGCCTATCTGCTCCTCGGCGTGCTGTTTGACGCTGTGCTGCGCAATCTGCGGGACAGATTTCAGATCCAGCTGTCATTGCACGTGTTCATCGACATTGCAGCCCTTACGCTTCTTATGTACTCGAGCGGAGGACTGCGCAGCGGCTTGGGCGTAATGCTGCTGATTTCCCTGGTGGGCGCGGCCCTTCTCGCGCCGCGCAGGCTAAATCTTCTGTACGCGGCACTGGCCGCGATTGCGCTGCTTCTGGAGCAGAGCTACCAGGTGCTTGTGCACGACGCGCCAACCGAGAATTTCTTGCAGCCCGGCTTGCTCGCGATGGGATGTTTTGCCGTCTCGAGCGTCACCGGCTGGCTGGCCCAGCGCGTCGCCGCGAACGAGGGTCTTGCGCGGCAGCGGGAGCGGGAGCTCGAGACCCAGATGCGCGTAAGCGAACTGGTCATCGAGGATATGCACGACGGTGTTCTGGTGCTTGATGGTGAAGCACGGGTCCTGCAGCATAATCCCCAGGCGAGGCGCCTGCTCGGAATGGAACCAACGAAGGGTCAAGACTTGGAACGGTTCCTACCCGGAGTCGGTCCGCACTGGCTTGCATGGCGGCGCGGCGAGCGCGCCTCGATTCAAATTGGCGATGATTTTGAGGTTCGCGGACGCGATCTGCGGCTGCGCCTGCTCGATACCGGCACGGAGGAGGAACTCAGCGTCCTGTTCATCGAGGACATGACGCGGTCGCGCGAGCAGGCGCAACAGCTGAAGCTTGCCTCGCTGGGCAGACTTACGGCGAATATCGCGCATGAAATTCGTAATCCGCTCTCCGCAATCAGCCACGCATCCGAGTTGCTCGCCGAGGACAGAAGAGAGCGCGATCGACAGCGTCTTTGCCGGATCATTCATGACAATACCCAGCGCCTTGAGCGCTTGGTTCATGACGTGCTGCAGCTCAACCGCCGGGACCGTCTCGATGCGGAGCGTCTGTACGTGAATTCATGGCTGTTAAGTTTTGTTGAGGAATTCGTCGCCAACGAGGCCATCGCGCCTGAGCGCTTGCTTGTCGAGGCGCAACGCGATGTATACGTCGACTTCGATCGCGAGCACTTGCGTCAGGTACTGTGGAACCTGCTGCGTAACGCGGTCCGCTATGCGCGCCCGGAGGCGCGCAGCGTGCGTATCGTCCTAGGGACATTTGCCGATCAAGTAGAATTGAGCGTGATTGACAACGGGCCTGGTGTCCCGACGTCGGACCAAGGACAGTTGTTCGAGCCGTTCTTCACCACGGATAGCAAGGGCACGGGCTTGGGTTTGTACCTGGCCCGTGAACTGTGTGCGGCCAACCGGGCCGTGCTCGAGTATGTCAACGACGTTGCCGGCGCCCATTTCCGGGTGCTCGTCAGAGAAGCCCCGCCTTCGTGAAACGCACTGAACGCTCCCATTCCGGCCGCCGCCCCGTTCTCGTCGTGGACGACGAACCGGATATCCGGGAGCTGCTTGAACTCACCCTGCTCAAGATGGGGCTGGAGGTGACGACGGCCGGCACCCTCGAGGAGGCGAAAGGGCAGCTTGGCAAGGGGCGCTTCCAACTGTGCCTGACCGACATGCGATTGCCGGATGGGGAGGGCCTTGAGCTTGTACGTTTCATCGCCTCCGCAGGAGGCGATCTTCCGGTTGCGGTCATCACGGCACACGGCAGCACCGAAAACGCGGTTGCGGCACTCAAGGCGGGCGCTTTCGACTATGTTTCGAAGCCGATCGGGCTTGAGCAACTCAGGGCCCTGGTGCGCTCCGCGTTATCCCTCCCCGATCGCTTGGTTGCGCCGTCTCGCGGTGTGGAACTTCTCGGCCAGTGCGAACCCATTCGCCAGGTCAGGGAGCGCATTTCTCGGCTTGCCCGCACGCAGGCGCCAGTCTATATATCCGGTGAGTCGGGAAGCGGCAAGGAGCTCGCTGCGCGCTTGATTCACGACAATGGCGCCCGGCGCGACAAGCCGTTTGTGCCGGTGAACTGCGGTGCGATCCCGGACACCCTCGTCGAGAGCGAGTTTTTCGGCTATAGGAAGGGCGCGTTCACCGGTGCCAATGAGGAGCGCGAGGGATTTTTTCAGGCTGCCCATGGCGGTACCCTTTTCCTTGATGAAATTGCTGAGCTTCCGCTCGCGATGCAGGTGAAGCTGCTTCGTGCAATCCAGGAGAAGCGCGTCAGAATGGTGGGCGCGCCCGGTGAAAACCAAGTAGATGTACGGATTATTTCTGCAACGCACAAAAACCTATCGTCGCTCGTCGCAAAAGGAGAGTTCCGCCAGGATCTCTTTTACAGGCTGAATGTCATCGACCTGCGTATGCCGTCGCTGCGCGAGTGTCGGGAGGACATTCCCTTGATTGCCGCCAGGATCACGAAGCGGCTGGCGTCGCAAAGCCCCGATGGGATGATCGAGCTGACGCCCGAGGCGCTCAAGCGGCTGAAGCGTTACGATTTCCCCGGCAATTTTCGCGAGCTGGAGAACATTCTGGAGCGTGCCGTCGCGCTGCGCAGTTCCGACCGGATCTCGGTGGAGGACCTTAGCCTGGAGCCGCTCGCCGTCGAGCCCGGATCTCTTGAACCTCTGCCGAATTATTTGGACAACCTGGAACGAAGGGCGATCTTGGACGCACTGGCGAGGACCGGATTCAATCGCACCGCAGCGGCAAAGCTCCTGGGCATCACGTTTCGGCAACTGCGCTACAGAATGCAGCGCCTGGAAATCCGGGACCCGGGGACTCCCGCCGCACCAATCTGATGGGTGTGAGCGACGGGCTGGTTGCGGGCGCGAGACTTGTTCGGTCGCCCAACTGTGACGCGCGGCCCCCGGACGTTACTCCCAGCCTGCTGTTGATCCACAGCATCAGCCTGCCGCCGGGCGAATTCGGCGGAGACTCGATCGAGCGGCTTTTTTGCAACGTCCTCGACGCGCGGGCGCACCCTTACTTTGCCGGGCTGGCAGGGTTGAGGGTGTCCTCCCATTTTCTGCTGCTGCGCTCCGGCGAACTGGTGCAGTTTGTGCCAATTCATATGAGAGCGTGGCACGCCGGAGTCTCTTCATGGCGCGGCCGCTCAAACTGCAATGACTTTTCGATTGGCGTCGAACTTGAAGGTACCGATGACTCCGTGTTCGCGCCGCGTCAATATGCGGCGCTGGCCACCCTGGTCGCGACGCTCAGGGCCAGCGTGCCGCTGCGCAGTTGGGCCGCGCACAGCGACGCTGCGCCGGATCGAAAGACGGACCCTGGCCCTCATTTCGATTGGCGCGCGGTGCTCGCCGATTTCGCGCGGCAACGCTAGTCGATCGCTTCAATTCGCTCCCGCCATCAGCACCGGTAGACGGGAAAAATTCACGCCGGGACTGCGCTGGGATGCGGGGGTGCTTGCATTTTTGTTTTGCACTGGTTAAAGTGGCACCACAATTTTTGGTACTGCTTACGCGCTCCGCCACTAGATATTGTGGTTTTCACAACCAGGCGGGTGCGGCGCAGGACGGCGACGCAGGAGGGGTGGGATGCACATCGCGCAGGAAAGCAGGAGTACCGCCACGGCGCTCGTGTCCGACCTTCCGAGTCAAGCTGACGCTGTGCGCCGGGCATATTCTGAATATCGCATCATCCGGCGCAATGGCGCCGTAGTCGCCTTCGAGCCGAGCAAGGTCTCGATCGCAATGACCAAGGCCTTTTTGGCCGTCAGTGGAACCCAGGGCGCGGCTTCCGCACGCATCCGAGAAGTCGTCCAGCAGCTTTCGGAGGGCGTTTTTGCGGCCCTGATGCGCCGGCAACCCCAGGGCGGAACGTTTCATATCGAGGATATCCAAGATCAGGTCGAGCTGGCCTTGATGCGCTCTGGCGAGCACGATGTCGCGAGAGCCTACGTGCTGTACAGGGAAGAGCGTGCCAAGGCACGTGCGCTGGAAAAGGCAAGCCGGGAGCGGCAAAGCGATCTGCCAACCCTTAGCGTGTTGGAGGGGGGGGCACGCAAGGCGCTGGATGTCGGCCGGTTGACGGCTGAGCTGGAAGCGGCATGCATCGGCCTGCGCGACTCGGCCTCCCCCGAGGCCATCCTTGCCGCCACATTGCGTGATCTGTACGACGGCATTCCGATGGACGAGGTGCGCAAGTCAAGCGTGATGGCGGCGCGCGCACTAATAGAGAAAGATCCGGCGTATAGCTACGTGACCGCAAGGCTGCTCCTGAATACCGTGCGCCTGGAGGTGCTCGGAGAGGAAGTCAGCCAGGCGGGCATGAATGCCCGCTATGCGAGCTATTTTCCCGAGTTCATTGAACGCGGTATTGCCTCGGAGCTGATCGATCCCACACTTTCTTCGTTCAATCTCGCGAGGCTCGGCAAGGCGCTGCGCGCCGAGAGAGACCTGAAGTTCGACTATCTTGGCCTGCAGACCCTTTACGACCGCTATTTTCTGCATGTTCAGGGCCACAGAATTGAACTGCCCCAGGCCTTTTTCATGCGGGTGGCCATGGGACTCGCCTTGAATGAAAGCGACCGCGAAGCCAGAGCGATAGAGTTCTACAACGTTCTCTCCTCGTTCGAGTTCATGTGCTCGACGCCGACCCTGTTCAATTCTGGCACGTTGCGTTCCCAGCTTTCGTCCTGCTACCTGACCACCGTTTCGGACGATCTCGACGGCATCTATGAGGCGATCAAGGAAAATGCCCTGCTCGCGAAGTACGCCGGTGGGCTCGGCAACGATTGGACGCCGGTACGCGCGCTCGGCTCGCATATCAAGGGGACGAACGGTAAGTCGCAGGGCGTGGTGCCTTTCCTGAAGGTTGTCAACGACACGGCGGTTGCGGTCAACCAAGGCGGAAAGCGCAAGGGTGCTGTCTGCTCCTATCTGGAAACCTGGCACCTGGATATCGAGGAATTCCTCGAGTTGCGCAAGAATACCGGTGACGATCGCCGCCGGACGCATGACATGAACACCGCAAACTGGATACCCGATCTCTTCATGAGGCGGGTCATGGACAACGCGGAATGGACCCTGTTCAGTCCATCCGATGTACCGGAGCTGCATGAACGGGTGGGGAGGGCGTTCGAGGAGGCCTACACACGCTACGAGGACAAAGCCGCTCGCGGCGAGCTCAAGCTGCACAAGAAAATTTCCGCGGTGCACCTCTGGCGCAAGATGCTTTCAATGCTGTTCGAAACGGGGCACCCTTGGATTACCTTCAAGGATCCGTGCAACCTGCGTAGTCCGCAGCAGCATGTTGGGGCCGTTCACAGCTCAAACCTCTGCACCGAAATCACCCTCAACACATCCCAGGACGAGATTGCGGTCTGCAACCTGGGCTCCGTGAATCTTCCTGCCCATCTGGATGAGGGCGGGCTCGATTTTGAGAAGATGAAGGCGACTATTCGCACGGCAATGAGGATGCTGGACAACGTCATCGACATTAATTACTACGCGGTAACTAAGGCGCGTAACTCGAACATGCGTCACCGCCCGGTAGGGATGGGGATCATGGGTTTTCAGGACTGCCTGCACCAGCTTCGAATTCCCTATGCGTCTGACAAGGCGGTGGAATTCTCGGACAGATCAATGGAGATGGTCGCTTATGCCGCATACTGGGCTTCGACCGAGCTTGCCGAGGAGCGTGGGCGCTACGCGACGTTTGAGGGATCGCTCTGGGACAAGGGAATACTTCCCCAGGACACGCTGGATCTGCTGGCGGCGGAGCGTGGTGGCTATGTGGAGGTCAACAGGTCGCAGAGTCCAGACCTGGATTGGGACGGGTTGCGTGCGCGCATACGCACGCATGGAATGCGCAATTCGAATTGCCTTGCGATTGCACCCACCGCGACGATAGCCAACATCGTGGGCGTTTCGGCCTCGATAGAGCCTACCTACCAGAATCTCTACGTCAAGTCGAATCTGTCGGGTGAATTCACGGTAGCAAATGAACATTTGGTGGAGGACTTGAAGCGCGAGGGACTCTGGGATGAGGTCATGATTGCCGACCTCAAGTATTTTGACGGTAATTTGGCGCGAATAGATCGGGTCCCGGCGGAGCTCCGCCAGCTATACGCTACTGCATTTGAGATCGAGCCCAGCTGGTTGGTAGAGGCGGCCGCGCGACGACAGAAATGGATCGACCAGTCTCAGTCTCTCAACATATATATGGCTGGCGCGTCGGGCAAGAAGCTCGACGAAACCTACAAACTGGCGTGGATTCGGGGACTGAAGACCACGTACTACCTGCGTTCCATGGGGGCGACGCACGCGGAGAAATCTACGGTAAAGACCGGCCAGCTGAATGCGGTTCCTTCAAATGGGGTGGGTGCTGACGGGCTCGGTACGGAGGCGGGGGCGCAAAAGCTTTGCGCGATAGATGCACCAGACTGCGAAGCCTGTCAGTGACCCGGCTTATTCGCGTACTTGCGTTGCAGATAGCATCGGCCGCGCTTTGTGGTGCGGCGAATTCAATTCTCTCCAATCCAAATGGTCCCTAGCCTGGGCCTGATAAGAAAAACGGAGAACGTGTATGCTGAGTTTTGAGGAAGAGGGCAAGCTTAGTGCGATGAGCGGGCTCGCGATACAGCCGACACGGAATTTTCTGCCGACCTCGACAAGCACCGAAGAGAAGGTTGCGGCGGGAAGCGCGTTTCGCCGGGTAAAAATCGACGACAAGCAGATAATCAATTCGAAAGCTGACGTCAACCAGCTCGTGCCGTTCAAGTACCGATGGGCATGGGACAAATATGTGTCGGCGTGCGCGAATCACTGGATGCCCCAGGAAATAAACATGAGTCGGGACATTGCGCTTTGGAAGGACCGGAACGGTCTGACCGAGGACGAGCGCCGGCTAGTGCGGCGCAACCTGGGCTTCTTTGTCACGGCCGACTCCCTGGCGGCGAACAATATTGTTCTCGGTACCTACCGGCACATTACTGCGCCGGAATGTCGCCAGTACCTGCTTCGGCAGGCCTTCGAGGAGGCGATCCATACGCATGCGTATCAGTACATTGTGGAGAGCCTCGACTTAGATGAGGGGGAAGTCTTCAACGCGTACCACGAGATCGCCTCCATACGGGAGAAGGACGAGTTTCTCATTCCCTTCATTCATACCCTTACCGACCCTCACTTCGCCACCGGTACGCTAGAGAATGATCAACGCCTTCTGCGCAGCCTGATCGTATTCTCTTGCCTGATGGAGGGCTTGTTCTTCTACGTGGGCTTTACGCAGATTCTTGCGCTGGGGCGGCAGAACAAAATGACCGGCGCGGCAGAGCAGTACATGTACATTCTGCGCGACGAGTCCATGCACTGTAATTTCGGCATTGATCTCGTAAACCAGATCAAGCTGGAGAATCCGGCGCTTTGGACGCCAGCATTCCGAAGCGAGATGGAGCATCTGTTCCGAACGGCGGTGGATCTCGAGTACCGGTATGCGGAGGACACTATGCCGCGCGGCGTCCTGGGGCTGAACGCCCCGATGTTCAAGGAATACCTGAGGTTCATCGCCAACAGACGCTGTCAGCAGATTGGACTAGACACACTATACCCGGGTGCAGGGAATCCATTCCCATGGATGAGCGAGATGATAGACCTGAAAAAAGAGCGGAATTTCTTCGAAACTCGTGTCATCGAATACCAGACTGGTGGAGCGTTAAGCTGGGATTAGCCGGCACCCAGGGATAACCCACCATGCGAGAACCCCAAACTTCCATGCATCGAGTCACCGCCTGTAGGGCGGAGGAAAACTACGAACTATGGCTCCGTTTCGAGGATGGGATGGAGGGGTGTGTATTTCTGGGCGACCTGCTGGAAATCGGGGCGTTTCGTCTTTGGCGGGATGCCAGCGAATTTGCGAAGGTCAGCGTTGACCCGGAATCTGCGACAGTTACCTGGGAGGGTGGCATCAGGCTGGACCCGGATATTCTCTACCAGGACATTCTGTCCAGGGTTGAACGGGATGTTCCTCGTGTCGCTCATGCAAGCGCGGCATAGCAAAGAATTCGGACCGTCGGGGCCATGCCCCGCTGGCCGGATAGTTCGGACCATTTGGTCCGGGCTTTTTTAGTGCAATGTCCATTAAGGAGATGACCATGGCAACAAAGAAAAAAGCCAAAAAACCCGCAAAAAAGAAAAAGAAGAAAGCGGCCAAGAAAGCCGCGAAAAAGAAGAAGAAAAAGGCAGCAGGTAAGAAGAAAGCTGCCAAAAAGAAGAAGCCTGCGGGTAAGAAGAAAGTCGCTAAAAAGAAAAAAAGCGCTAAAAAGAAAAAAAGCGCGGCCAAGAAACCCGCAAGACCCAAGGCCAAGCCTGCGGCAACGATGAAGTCGCCAGTTATGTCGACGACCTCAACCGCTGCGACCCCCAGCGCAAGAACAGCGCTGAATCCAGCCGCCGCATGGCCCTTTCCCACCGGATCCCGGCCGTAACCGGAATCCGGATGGGCGAGGCGCGAAGATTCACCCTCTTCGCACGGCCATCGAAGCTAAGCGGACCGCTTCGGTCCATCGGCCTACCGAACGGCTGAAGCTGGTCCGCGATGCTTCACTTGAGTACCCGGTCTGGGGTCGACCGGGCTCAAGCTTATTTCTATTCTAGCTAGGGTGCAGGCGTCGCCTGAGAAATTCTTTGGTAGACCAAATATTCATGTTGCGACGCAGCAAAAAATAGCCTCAGTTTGACAAAATTAATTAAATTCAGTATCATACGAGCAGTCTCTTTGCACAGATCTTTACACAGATATTGCACTGAGGTCGGACTGCGAGCGTTCTGCCCTGTCCAATTGAGTACCTGCTACCCCACCGCCTTTCATTCCGGGCTTGTGGATTCATATCCGCCCAAACAGCTCCCGCGCCGCACGCAACGCGCTAGGTTCGTCCCTGGGCAGGGGGTAACGGAATCGGGCAATGAAGTCGGGAGGTGGTCATGATCAGAGAGAAGTCTGTTCGTCTAGTAAACGGAGATGGCCGATTGCGCGCGTTCTACCTTGCGCTTGCCGTGTTCGCAGCCTTCCTGGCTGTCATCCATGCCTTTGAGTCCGGTAAGGTGTTTGATGCCGGCGCGGCAACTGGCGCAAGCACTAGCTTCCTCGCCGAGGAGTCGGATGTCGCGCAAGAGCGTTCCCCTGATCAGCGCGCCGTTGCCGATTTCATCGCCAGGCGCTACCGGATTGCGGATCAACCCGGCGCCAGATATGTGCTCGCGGCATACAACGCCGGGAAAAAACTAAAGGTGGATCCGTTGCTCATACTGGGCGTGATCGCGATTGAGTCTCGGTTCAATCCGGTTGCCCAGAGCGAGTTTGGCGCGCAGGGTCTCATGCAGGTGATCCCGAAGTATCACCAGGACAAACTGCGCGCGTTTGGCGGGCAGTCTGTGCTCCTTGACCCGGAGGTGAACATTTTCGTGGGCACATCTGTTCTGCGCGAATACATGCGCAAGTTCGGCGAAATCGAAACCGCGCTGCAAATGTATGCGGGCGCCTTCGATGAGCCTACTTCCTTTTACGCAAACAAGGTATTGGCGGAGCGGTCCCGTCTTGAACAGGTGTTGCAGCGTGCACGCCGTGAGGCCAAGTCGCAGACAGTGCCCGCGCCGCAGACCTCAGCGGCGGCAAAACCTGCCTAGGCGTTCAATGCCGGCTTCCAGCGCATCCAGGGACTGCGTGTAGGCAATCCGAACATGCGTGGAAGTCTGATTCGAACCGAAATCGACGCCTGGTGTCAGGGCTAGCCCTTCCTGATCCAGCAGTTCCAGCGCGAAGCGGGTGCTGTCAGTAGTGAAACTTGAGCAGTCCGCATACACGTAAAATGCGCCGGTCGGCTCCGCCGGGACCTGCAATCCCGCGAGTCTGAGTTCCCGGACCACGAAATCCCGTCGCTTTTCCAGTTCAAGACGCCGCTCTTCGAATACGGCCCGGGCATCGTCCTCGAAAGCCGCAAGAGCCGCAAACTGCGAAATGGTGGGCGGACAGATGAACATGTGCTGAGCAAGGCGTTCAAACAGGGCGATTTTGTCCTCAGGAAGGACGGCCCAGCCCAAACGCCAGCCAGTCATACAGAAGTACTTCGAAAAACTGTTGACAAGAACAACCTCCCCAGGAAGCCCGAAGGCGGTTGAGGGCTTCTGGCCGAATACGAGATTCTGGTAGATTTCGTCGACAAGCAGAACCCCGCCTCGTACCTGAATTGCCGCCGCAATACGCGCCAACTCTTCCTTGCCAAGGGTGGTTCCGCTCGGATTCGAGGGTGTGCCAAGTACCAGTCCTGCAGTGCGCGGCGTCCAGGCCTCCTCAACCGCGCCAGCGGTCGGATGAAACGCCGTGGCGGAAGATACCGGCAGCGGACTAGGACGACCCTCGAAAACGCGCACGAAGTGCCGGTATCCCGGATAACCAGGATCAGGCACCAGAAACTCACGGCCTGCCTCCACATAGAGCGCGAGCGCAAGGAGAAGAGCGCCGGAGCCGCCCGCCGTCACTGCGATTCGCGAAGGAGGAACGGTGCACCCGAAAGAGTCGGCATAGTGCCGGGAAATGGCTTCTCGAAGCTCGCTCAGGCCCAGCGAGTTGGTGTACGCGGTCTTCCCCGCACGCAATGCCCGCGAGGCTGCCTCGACGACGGATGGCGCCGCGCTGAAGTCCGGCTCGCCGATTTCCATGTGCACCACGTGGCGGCCGCGCGCCTCGAGCGCCCGGGCGCGCGCCAATACTTCCATGACGCGAAATGGGTGTATTTCCAACGTTCGCCGCGCGGCGGCAATAGCCGCAAGCGCCGACTGAGCGCTCAGATCAAGTTGCATGCCTCAGGTCTCAGATTAAGAGCGGGCATTATACGAACACGTCTGTGCAAAGCCCGTGATCCAGACCACCTGGGATATACTTTTCAAACACGAACTGGGGCTAGCGGTGAACACGAAATCGAGGAAGGACTCGCCCCGAATCCACAGCCTGAAGTGAATGGCTGACGAAGCGGCACAGCCATCGGCCCCAGTCCCACGCGTTCATCGTGCCGGACTGGTACTGACCGGGGGCGGTGCGCGCGCAGCCTATCAGGTCGGGGTTCTCAAGGCTGTTCGAGATCTACTCGGACGTCCCAAGCGAAATCCTTTTCCCATTGTCTGCGGCACATCCGCCGGTGCGATAAACGCCGTCTCCCTCGCGGTGTTCGCGGACGATTTCACGCGGTCGGTCTCAAATCTTCTCGAGGTATGGGAGAACATGCGTTGCCACCATATCTATCGTACGGACGCGTGGAGCGTGATGAAGAGCGGCATGCGCTGGCTTTCCGCGCTGATGCTCGTGTCTCGGCAAAATCCGGTTTCTCTGCTCGACAATGCACCACTAAAGGAACTGCTCGAGATCGGTATGCCGTTCGAGCGCATTGCAGCGCACATCGCATCGGGGGCGCTGTACGCCGTGTCAGTAACCGCGTCGGGCTATACGTCCGGACAAAGCGTTTCGTTTTTCCAGGGCGACCCCGCCATACCCGGGTGGGAACGCAATCAGCGCATCGGTGCCCCCGTCACGCTCAAGCACGACTACCTGCTCGCGTCCGCGGCATTGCCCTTCATATTCCCCGCCGTCAAAGTGCATCGAGAGTACTTTGGCGATGGGTCGATGAGGCAAATCGCGCCGGTTAGTCCCGCGGTGCATCTGGGGGCAGACCGGATATTGATAGTCGGGACGGGCCGGCAGGGGCATGATCCGGCGCGCCTTCGATCCAATGCTTACCCTTCGATTGCACAGATCGCGGGGCACGCGTTAAACAGCATTTTCCTGGATAGTTTGATGGTTGACATCGAGCGGATGGAACGGATCAACCGGACGCTTACACTCATACCGAGCGACAGATTGGGGTCGTCGGACCTCAGCTTGAAGCCGGTCAAAGTGCTGTTCATCACGCCGTCGCAGCCAATCGAGCGCATCGCGGCCCGCTTCGTGCATGAGCTGCCACGCACGGTGCGGTTCATACTCAGGCCCACCGGGGCCCTGAATCGCTCGGGTTCGAACCTGGCGAGTTACCTCTTGTTTGAGGAAGCCTTTTGCCGGGCGCTTATTGACCTGGGCTACCAGGACACGGTGGCTCGGCAAGCCGAAGTGCACTCCTTTTTTGAAATTCCCGGAGGCGATACCGATGACAAGCGTGCCTGACCCGTTCGAAGCGTTCCGTCAGATTTGGGGACCCCTGGGAATTCCGCTGCCGGGGATGGCCGTGCCGACGCTGGATCCGCGGGAGGTGGACAAGCGGATTGCCGAGCTCAAGGCGGTAGAGGGCTGGCTCGCCATGAACCTGAACATGCTCAGGACGGCGATTCAGGGAATGGAGGCCCAGAAATCCATCCTTCAGGCCATGCATTCAACGTCGGAATCAGTCAATGCCGCCGCCGCGCCACATTCAGGCGGGCAGCCGCCGGTGGATCATCCTGCCGCGGGTGATCCGGCGGCGAGAAGTCTGATGTGGCCGTGGACACTCATGCAGCAAGCCGTTCAGGCGAGTGCCGCAGGGCGTGCGCAGGCTGTTCCTTCTGGCACGGTGGCAAAGAAGGGCAAGCGGAACGAATAACAGGAGGAGATGGGATGGCCAAGGCAATTCGATTTCACCGGCCTGGCGGGCCGGAGGTACTGGTGCTCGAAGACGTTGAAGTCGGTTATCCGGGACCAGGGCACGCCCTGGTACGGCATGCAGCGATAGGCGTGAACTATATCGACATCTACCACCGCTCAGGCGATTACGCGCTGCCTCTACCGTCCGGGCTTGGTTCGGAGGCGGCCGGGGTCATCGAGTCTGTGGGCGAGGGAGTGGGCGAGCTGCGGCCGGGGGATCGGGTTGCCTATGCGGTTCCGACTCCGGGTTCCTACGCAGAATTGCGCATTCTTCCAGCGGACCGATTGGTCCGGATCCCTGACGGAATCGGCTTCGACACCGCGGCATCGATGATGCTCAAAGGCATGACTGTTCACTACCTTACCCATCGCACGTTCCAGGTAAAGCGCGGCGATGTTGTATTGCTGCACGCCGCGGCCGGCGGGGTCGGATTGATCGCTTGCCAGTGGCTGAACACGCTCGGCGCGACAGTAATAGGTACCGTCGGTTCGGATGAGAAAGCCGCGCAGGCCAGAGCGCACGGCTGTCATCACACGGTCGTCTATACGCGCGAGAATTTTGTAGATCGAGTGCAGGAGATCACGGGAGGCACAGGCGTGTCTGTCGTGTACGACTCGGTTGGCAGAGACACGGTAGACGGTTCACTCCGATGCTTGCGGCCGCTCGGAATGCTGGTGCTTTTCGGGGCCTCCTCGGGGACGGTTTCCGAGGTGAGCGTCGCCGTGCTGCAAAAGGGGTCGCTGTTCTTTACCCGGCCAGGGTTATTTCACTATATTGCCTCACGTGCCGAATTGGAATCCGGCGCAAATGCGCTCTTTGGAATGGTTCAAGGCGGTGAGGTCGAAATAGAGATCGGCGCTCGTTACCCTCTTGCAGAAGCGGCGCAATGCCATCGCGACCTCGTAGGCCGCAAGACCACCGGGTCGGTACTTCTTCAGCCTTGAAAAGCCTGGAAGTTCACGAGATTCGCGCCCTGCTGGAGAGAGCACCCAGGGAGGCGCCCTATGGAGGAACGGCGGACCTGGATCAGGCGTTCACCAAGCGCGCTGCGGTTCTCATACCGATCCTCGTGCGCCCCGCCGCACAAGGGGTTCTGTTTACGCGTCGTACCGCACATTTGCGGCACCACTCAGGCCAGATTGCCTTCCCCGGCGGACGCGTCGAGGAGCGGGACCGAAGCATCGAGGAAACTGCGTTGCGCGAGACGCGGGAGGAAATCGGGCTGGATCCCCTGCGCGTCCAGGTCATCGGTCGTCTGGACGACTTGCACGCAAGAGTCAGTGGGTTCAGGATTACCCCGGTTGTAGGCGTCGTGCAGCATCCGGTAGAGTTGGTTCCGGATGCCGATGAGGTCGATGAAATTTTCGAGGTGCCGCTGGAATTCCTACTGGATCCGGTGAACCACGCCTACGAAACACGCCAGACCGACCGGGGCACCAGGCGCGTAAACGTGATTCAGTTTGGCAGACACCGAATCTGGGGTGCCACCGCGTCGATGGTCGTGGAACTTTATCGCCGGCTATCGGATTGAAACTGGACGGCGCTGCTCGCCCGCGCTGCCTCGCGCGCATACAAGCGAGTGAAATTTTGCAGTGAATGCAAATGGGCGTAGACGCACCCCATGTAGCCTTTCGCGACCATGATCTTGTGGTTCGCGGGCTTGAGGTCATTTAGCCGCGTCGCATCGATACGATACATTCCGGCAAGTTTGACCTCCGGGGCGTCCTGGCGCATGACCTGCATGGTAAATGGCTCGAATAGGCGCATGCGCGCGAAAGCGACACACATTTGGGTGGTCAGATCAAGATCAGCTTCATATTCCGACAGCAGTCGCTCCACCGACTGCCAGTGCGTGGTCGGATTCTCCGAATCGTCAAAAAGAGACACCCCAGCCGGATCGAGGTAGGCTTTCGCGACGCAAACCAGCCGTTCTCCCTTCGGTTCGCCATCCACGTAGAGTTTCGAGATACAAAACGGATAACGCCTTACGAACGCCGGAAGATAGCAGGTTGGGTCCCAGTCGCCATTGGCACCCAGAAACAGATTTGAGCCTGCCGCCAATCCCAACACAATAACCGGTGCGAATGTGGTGCCTTGGTCCAGACTGATAAATACGACCGGATAGTCCCTTCCCGCCACTGCGAATTCGGAGACGGATACCGCCAGCGCATTGATGCTTCTACAGAATGCCGGAGTCGATCCGGCCGGAATAAGGACGCGGTGCTGCTTTTGCAACGGTACGATTTCATCGTACCCGAAAGGTGGTGTTATTTTCATTCCTGCGTCGGGCTATGGAGAATTCGGAAAATCAATTGAAGGACCCTACCCGGTTGGTCACGGCAGCGCTGGAATTGAGCGATCCGAGTGTACCGGTTCTGGGCAATAGGAACGAAGAATGCACGGCAGATCAACGCGAAGGCTCATCAGGTCATGATATCTTTCGCCTTGTACCTGGCGCGGTCCGGAAAGTCTTTGTACCTCGCGATGTCGGGGTTGTGGGTGGCCCCGATCACTTATAAACCGAAAATATGAGCGTACTGGCAATAATCGCCGCACTGGTTCTGGAGCAGTGGCGCCCGCTGGGTGATCGCAGGATGGCATTGCGCGCCCTTGTTGGGTGGGCCAGGTGGTTCGAACGTACGCTTAATGCCGGAGAAGCGCGCCACGGAGCAATCTCCTGGGTGCTTGCGGTGGTACCCGTTTGCCTTTTGGCGATCGGTGCTCAGTATCTGACTTCGGCGGCGAGCCCCTTCCTCGCGCTCTTGTTCAACGTGGCCGTGCTTTACCTTACGTTAGGATTTCGCCAATTCAGCCACTACTTCACAGCGATCCAGGCCGCAATGAGGGAGGGCAATCTCGACCTTGCGCGCCAGGTCATCGGCACGTGGCGCGGTGAAGTTATTCAGGTGGAAACCAGGGAAGAGCTGATTCGTCTGACTATAGAATCCGCGCTGCTTGCCTCGCACCGTCACGTATTTGGCGTCCTGTTCTGGTACCTGCTGCTGCCTGGCCCAGCCGGGGCGCTTCTCTATAGGCTTTCGTTCTTCCTCAGTCGCCGCTGGGGGCAACAGGGAAAGTTCGGACAATTTTCCGGCAAGATATTCGGTCTTCTCGAGTGGCCTGCCGTTCGCCTTACGGCAGCTTCGTTTGCCGCAGTTGGCGATTTTGAGGATGCGGTGTATTGCTGGCGTACTCAGGCTCCAGGGTGGCCCGACCGGAACGAGGGTATCGTTCTCGCCGCGGGCGCGGGGGCAATGGGTGTGCGCCTCGGAGCGTCGCTTGAACAGTACGGTGAAATCGAATCGCGACCGGAGCTTGGAGTGGGCGAGCTGTCGAACATCCCGTTCCTGGACAGCGTTGTCGGTCTGCTCTGGCGCGCTCTGGTGCTGTGGATCTTCGTTACGGTACTGCTTGCTGTTGCGAGCGCCTTTGGCTGACGCTGCCCGGAGGCGATCGACCGTCCGTTCCATCTGGAGTGCGCGTTTGCGGCGGTAGTCGCGTCCGGAACTACCTACAAATTGGCGACATCCGGGCCTTGCCTATCCGGACGTTCCGCGCCGCACTGCCAGCACTGGCTGAATTGTGGCTCGCCGGTTTCGCCGCATGAATGGCAGCGCCATGGCGGGCCTGACGGCTGTGCTGCGCGATTCTCACGCAGTACGGTTTCCGCCAGAACCGCTTCCTCGCGATGGGTAACCCAAAGTTCGAATTGACACACGTCGGGGGGTAGCTCGCCCATTGCCGAGACCAGGTGCTCGTTCTTCACCGTGGCGCGAATACCCGCCGACTCCAGCAGATTGCGCGCATGGTGAATGGCGACGAGATCCATGGAGCTGTATACGCGCTTCATCGCCGCGGCCGAATATCGATCTGCCTGATTTGTCTGTAAAGCTGAAGGCGTCTCGGATGCACCAAGCCGGATTCCACAGAGGCTTGTACCGCGCAATCCGGTTCCGAGAGGTGCTGGCAATCGGGGAATCGGCAGTGGATCGCATGCGGCAAAAACTCGGGAAACCCGCGCAGGATTTGCGTCAGATCCATCGCGGCAAGACCAAACTGCGACACTCCTGGTGTATCGATCACCTCGGTGTCGGGTTCGACGGCGTAAAGCCGGGATGAGGTCGTGGTCTGCCTCCCCGTTCCGAGGTGGCGCGAGATCTCGGCAACCCGGGCATTCGCGTCAGGGACGAGCCGATTGATTATGGTGGATTTGCCCATGCCGGATTGGCCCACGAGGAGGGTGCGATGGCCTCGCAGAGCGGCAAGCACTGGAGAAATATCCTCGCTCGCGGACAGTTCAACGATCGGATAGCCGAGCATTCGAAATGGCTCCAGCAACTTTCTGCAGGCATTGAGCCTGGAACGCAGATCTATCTTGTTCAGCGCGATCATGACCCGGATGCCGGCGTCTTCCGCAGCGATGAGAAATCGGCACAGCAGCTCGTCGTCGATGGCGGGTTCGCAGGCGGTGACTGCCAGCAGCTGCGAAATATTCGCTGCGATGCGCTTCGTTCTGGCGCCGGTCCGGCGAGAATACAGGTTGCTGCGCGCGGCGATTGCGACGACCTGGCCTGTGCTCTCGCCCGTTCTCTGAACGGAGACGCGATCCCCGCACACCGGCTGCTCCGCGCGGCCCGTCTGTAGGCACGCGAGCGCGTCTCCGCTGGCAAGGCGCACAATGCAGCGTCGTCCGAATGCCGCTATGACTGTGCCGTCCAGTCCCGCGGTTGGCGCCCGCACTATCGGAACCACCGCCGGTCGAATAGAGCACCCAGGACGTTCAGGTCGACTGCGAACGCGGCAAATTGACCGCGGAACGGCATGGCTAGTGGCACTACTGCGCTAGATGAGGAAAAGGGCGTCACATTTCGCCGCACAGATAAAGTCGCTTTCCGATAGCCCGTCAATGGCGTGGGTGAAGTACTCGACGCGACACTTGTTGTAGCCGACAGTCAGATCCGGGTGGTGATTCTCCCGGTGCGCCATCCACGCCAGCGCATTCACAAATGCCATGGTCTGGTAGTAGTCTCTGAAGGGGTATAGCTTGACCAGTTTCTCGCCTTCCAGTATCCAGCCCTTCAGCTGCCGCAGCATTTCCGCGGCTTGTGCGGTGCTGTAGGCGGGAGTCCCGCCGTCGCAGGGTGTGCAATGGCGTTCGGCAAGGGATGTCATGAGCGAACCTCAGTTTGGAATTGACAGCCGGGCGACGCGCAACGCGGCTGGTGGATGCGAATCGTAGAAGGCAGAGTGAATGGGATCCGGGGTAAGTGTGGCTGCATTATCCTGATAGAGCTTCACAAGCGCGTTGATCAAGTCGCTTGAACTCGCATGGGCGGCCGCGTAGCGGTCTGCCTCGTACTCGTGGGCTCGGGAGTACAGGCTCCCGACTGGCTGGAACAGAAAAAGAAACACCGGCGTGACCAGAAAGAACAGGAGCAGCGCCATGGCAGGATCCCGGCTCCAAACGTTCAGGCCTTCGTAGAACCAGGATTGATTTATCACCTGTCCCAGCCCCCATAGCAAAGCCAGCGACACAGCAAACATGACGACAACGCGCTTCCAGATATGGTGCTTCCTGAAATGTCCGAGTTCGTGCGCAAGGACCGCCTCGACTTCGGGCGGTGCGAGGCGCGAAAGCAAGGTGTCGAACATTACGATGCGTTTTGCGGCACCAAAGCCCGTGAAATAGGCGTTGCCATGGCTGGAGCGCTTGGATCCGTCCATGACGTACAGGCCCTTGGCGCGAAATCCGCAGCGCGACAGCAGAGCTTCGATGCGGCTCCTCAGCGAGGCGTCCTCCAGTGGGGAAAACTTGTTGAACAGCGGCGCGATGAAAGTGGGATAGATAAGCAGCAGAATCAAATTGAATCCCATCCACACGATCCAGACGTACAGCCACCAGAGAGATCCCATTCCGGCCATCAGCCTGAGTACCAGCATGATCAGGGGCACACCAATCACGGCGCCGACCAGGGCTTGCTTCGCGAGGTCGCTCAGATAGAGCTTCAGGGTCATGCGGTTGAACCCGAATCTCGATTCGATGGAGAAAGTTCGATAAAGATCTAGCGGAAGCTCTATTGCGGTAAGAAAGACGGCCACGCACACGACCAGGGCGGTACCGTGCGCCATGCCGCCCGGATCAAGCATCGGGGCGAGCGTTTCTGCCGTCCATTGCAGCATGCCACCAAACGTAAGCAGAAGCAGCACCGCCGCGCCAAGGACGATGTCCAGGATGCCGGCGCGGACTTTTGCCACCGTGTAGTCGGCTGCCTTCTGATGTGCCGCAAGAGAAATTTCCTCGCGGAACCCGGTGGGAACGGCATCGCGGTGCGCGCGCACGTGGCGCGCCTGGCGCTGCGCCAGCCAAAGGCGGATCAACGTGGATATCACGAGCGTCGAAAGAAAAATCCACGCGAAGAGCTGAGCTGTCATGTTATTCCGGAACTGGTCGGTACCGCGATCGGCAACACGGAGCGGCGGAGGCCACGCCCGAACCCCTGTGAGAGAATACCCCGAGATAGACACCGGATAGCGAAAATGGCCGTCGACGCGAGCAATCTGATCTGGCTCGATATGGAAATGACCGGTTTGGTACCCGAGACCGAGCGGATACTGGAGATCGCGTTGCTGATCACCGACGGCCAGCTAAATGTCATCGCCCAGAGCGACGTACTGGTCGTGCATCAGCCGGATGCCGCTCTCGAAGCAATGGACAACTGGAACAAGAGCACACACGGACGCTCTGGTCTCATAGACAAGGTCAAGGCCTCCAGCCTGGACGAGGCCCAGGTGGAGGCAAGGGTTCTCGAGTTTCTGGCGCAGCATGTTCCTCCCGGGGTGTCCCCGATGTGCGGCAATTCGATCTGTCAGGACAGGCGCTTCCTGGCGCGCTGGATGCCGAAACTGGAAGCCTATTTTCTGTACCGCAACCTGGACGTGTCCACGATCAAGGAACTCGTCCGGCGCTGGAAGCCGGAGGTCTACAAAGGATTCAAGAAAGAAGGGAAGCACGAAGCCCTGGCTGACATCGTCGAGTCGATCGAGGAACTGAGGTATTACCGGCAAACCGTCATGACGATCTGAATTCCGGCGGGTCGGGGGCACCCCGGAGGCTAAAACCGGCAAGATAGTAACATATATGTTACTATCTGTGGCAAGTTCGCCTCCAGAGGTCCAGGGATCCCCGAGTCGCTACAGGACAAGCATTTTCCCAGGGTTCATCAGGTTATCCGGGTCGAACAGCCGCTTGATGTCGCGCATCGCGCCGATCGTTGCCTCGCCGTGTTCCGCCACGAGGGAGTCCTGCTTGCCCAGCCCGATCCCGTGCTCGCCGGTGCAGGTACCTTCCATCGACAGAGCACGCCGCACCAGCCGCTTGTTGATGCCCTCGGCGAGTTTCAATTCCTCCGGCCGTTCCGGGTCCACCAGAAGCATGAGATGGAAATTGCCATCGCCGATGTGGCCCATTAGCGGCACCGGCGCAATATAGCCTCGGAGATCGGCCATGGTTTCGTGCACGCATTCCACCAGCCTGGAGATGGGGACGCACACGTCGGTCGTGAGCGCGCGCGATCCGGGGCGCAGCTGCAGGCACGCAAAATAGGCATGGTGCCGCGCCTCCCAGAGGGCATTGCGATCCTCGGCGTGTGTCGCCCAGACGAAATCCATGCCGCCGTTCGCCTTCGCAAGCGCCTGCACTGCCTCAGCCTGCTCGACGACACCCGCCTTGGTGCCGTGGAACTCGAAAAATAGCGTGGGCGCAACTCGATAGTTTGTGTTCTTGTAGCGGTTGATCGCCTCGATGGTCGTTGCGCACACGATCTCGCAGCGGGCGAGGGGAATTCCCGCCTGGATGGACTCGATGACGGTTCGCGTGCAGCTGTCTATCGAGTCGAACGCGCAGACCGCGGCAGACATGGCTTCCTGAACCGGGTAAAGGCGCACGGTGACTTCAGTCACGATCCCGAGCGTTCCCTCCGAGCCGACAAACAGGCGCGTCAAATCGTAGCCGGCGGACGATTTCCGGGCGCGGCGCGATGTCCGGATGATGCGCCCGTCCGCGAGCACGACCTCGAGCGCAATCACGTTCTCGCGCATCGTCCCGTATCTGACCGCATTCGTCCCGGAGGCGCGGGTTGCGGTCATGCCGCCCATCGTGGCATCGGCTCCTGGATCGACCGGGAAGAAAAGGCCCGTATGCCGGATGTGTTCGTTCAGTTGCTTGCGGGTCACACCTGCCTGCACCACCGCGTCCAGGTCCTCTTCGTTCACCCTCAGCACGCGGTTCATTCCGGAGAGATCGACCGTGACGCCTCCACGCACCGCAAGAACATGCCCTTCGAGCGAGGTACCGACACCGAACGGTACGATGGGAATCCCACGCCGCCTGCAGACAGCAACGATATCGCGCACTTCCTCGGTGCTGTTGGGAAATACCACCGCATCGGGCAGGGCGTTGGGAAAATGGGACTCGTCCTTGCCGTGATGCTCCCGTACGGCCGCGGAGACTGAAACCCGGTCGCCGAGCAAAGCCCTCAGCTCGTCCAGTGCCGCTTGGCTGAAATCCCGTGCGCTGTTCATTCTCTTGCCCGCCCCGTGCCGTGCCCGCCTGCTGTGTTCGCCTGCCGTGGTTCCCAGATTGTATTCCCCGGCATGGCGCAGGTGCGTCTGCTAGCGAACCGTGCCGGGACGGGAGCGGAGGATCTTGCCGGCGAGTTGCTTGCCGAGTTCGACGCCCCACTGATCAAAGCTGTTGAGGTTCCAGATCACGCCCTGGACAAAGACCTTATGCTCATAGAGCGCCAGCAGGCGGCCCAGGTTTCGTGCGTCCAGCGCTTCGAGTTCAAGCGTGCTCGATGGTCGATTTCCAGGGTATTGTTTCCATGGCGGCAACCCGGAATCTTCACTGCCGAACGCAAGCGCCTCCGCTTGCGCCTCGGCATGCGCGGCCAGGATACGGCGTCGTTCCGGGTCCCCGGCGGCTTGTCTGGCGACAATGAAATCTGACGGAACAATATGCGGACCCTGGTGCAGCAGCTGGTGGAACGAGTGCTGGCCGACGGTTCCTTCCGCGCCCCAGACAATCGGCGCGGTCGCGTAGTCGACGGTTCTTCCCGCGCGGTCCACCTGCTTTCCGTTCGACTCCATCTCGAGCTGCTGGAGGTAGGCAGGCAGCAAGCGCAGCGGTCTCGCGTAAGGCAGCACGGCATGGGTCTGGCAGCCGAGAAAATTGATGTTCCAGATTCCGATCAGCCCCAGCAGCACGGGCAGGTTGCGGCCAGGCGGCGCATCGATGAAGTGCTGATCCAGCTCCCTGGCGCCGGCGAGAAACTCCTGGAAGCGCTCGGGTCCGGCGGCGCACATGGCGGTCAGGCTTACCGCGGACCAAACCGAGTAGCGGCCACCCACCCAGTTCCACATGGGCAGAATTTCGGCCGCTCCGAATTCGCTTGCCTCCCGCTTGTTTTCGGTAATCGCTATAAAGTGCCGATCCAGATCGGCACCGGGGGGCAACTGATCCGCCAGCCAGCGCCGTGCCGCGCCCGCATTCGCCATGGTTTCCTGAGTGGTGAACGTCTTTGAGGCCACCACGAAGAGCGTGGCGGCTGGCGCGGCGCCCGCCAGGGCGCGCGACAGGTCTAGCGGGTCGATGTTCGTGGCAAAGCGAATATCGAGCGTGGCATCGCGCGCTTCGTGAAGCGCATCGGTAAGCAGGCGCGGGCCGAGGTCCGAGCCCCCCGTGCCAAGGTGGATGACCCGGTTGAGCGCTGCGCCGGTTGCACCATGCCATGCGCCGCTGCGAATCTTCCCGGCAACGCGCGCGGCCCGCCCGAGCGTCTCGCGCACTTCGGGAGGGGAATCCGGTCCGGCGCGCAGCGCGGTGTGCCAGGCCGCACGGTCTTCGGTCGAATTTATCCTGTCTCCGGCGAACAGGGCAGTTCGCCAACCTTCCAGACCGCGGTCCTCGGCCAGGCGCAGGAGTTGTTCCAGTATGCCGGCGTCAAGACGCTGCCTGGAATAATCGAGCCGCAGACCGGCGCCTGTGCAGGCGTACTCCTGTCTGCGCTCCGGCTGCTGCGCGAACAGAGTGCGCAGGTGCGTTGTCCCGGACGCCCGCGCGCGGCTCGCCAACGCCGCCCAACTCGCGCACTGTTCCGGTGGTGTCGTGTTCATCGTGCGAGACGATAGAGTCGATAACGCTCGGCCTTGTCGCCGGGGCGGCCGAGCTCAGTGATACGGACCCAGTCCTTACCGGGCGGCGGTCCTTCGTGGCGCGGTTCCCCCTGTACCAGCAGGAACACACAGGCCCTGGGCCGAGTCTTGTCGAACCTCCGGGTGACAATTCCAGCATGGTAGTCGAAGGCCGCGCGCTGGGCATTGCCGAGATTCCGGCCGTAGATGCAGGATGTTCCGGCAGGAATGTGGGATCTGAGCTGCATTGCGACACTCCGATAGCTGCGCTGATGATCCACCCAGGGCATCCACAGCATCGCGAAGGTCCCCCACAACAGGGTCGCGCCGGCCATCCAGCGGAGCAGGCTTCGGGTCGGGCCGCGCGCGCTGCGGAACACCACGTAGAACCAGGTCAACGCAAGCAGCACGGCGAATACGAGCGCGAAAGGTTCCAGCGGCTGGAGGAACCCGGGAGTCACGCGCAGAAAGTTGCGCGCGATGCGAGGCGGATATCCAGTCAGCATCGCGACGTACGCGACCCAGATCACGCCGGTAAAAAATGCAAAAAGCATGACACCGAACCAGTCCAGCGCGGCGGCGGCTCCGCGAAGCAGCTTCGGCGCGCCCTGCGCGCCAAGAAGCACCACCGGCGCAAGGATGACCACCAGCTTCACATCCTGTATCCGCCCGGTGACGGCAAGAACGGGGAGGCCAACCAGCAAGGCAGCCAACGGCACCAGCATGCTCGGTTCGCGCCACTGCGATGATTTGCTCCACAGCGCCCACAGGGCAAGCGGCCAGGCTGGCCATAGAAACCAGAGCGAGGTGACAAGAAAATAGCGCGCATTCTCAAGGGGCGGATCATGCATCACGCCCTGGTGCCGCATCCACAGAGCGAGAAGGTTCGGATCTCGATGCCAGAGCGCCAGCGGCCACAGTGCCGCCAGGCCGACTCCGAGCGCACATCCCGCGAACAGGGCAAGCAATCCGCCCGGATTGCGCCACTGCGACGAACTGACAAGGGTGGCGACCGCCGCCGCGAGAATCGCCGCGGGTGCTGCCCAGCCGCCTGAGAAAAAAGACACGGCAAGGCCGGCGCCCAATCCGAGTGCGCGCAGCGGCACTGACATCTTCTGCCCCTGCGCGGGTGCCTTGCAGAGTGCCGCGAAAGCAAGGCTAAGCGCAGCCAGCGTGGCAAGTTCCGGCATGGCCTCGTGGGCATGGATGAACAGGCCCACGCTGCCCAGGAGAAGTAGCGCTGCTGCGGCCGAGGCCTGGGTGCGCTGCTCGGCAGCGCTCCAGGTTTTTGCCGTGTAGAACAGCGCGCCCGCAGCGAGCAGCATGCAGATGCCGCTTGCGAGGCGCGCTGCATCGTGAAATTCGATCAACCAGCCAAGGGCCTTGCCGCAAAAAAGCGCCAGCCAGTGATAGACCGGGGTGTCCTCAAACCAGACTTCGCCCGCAAGACGCGGCACCAGCCAGTCGCCGCTTTGCTGCATGCGGTAGGCGATGTCGACGGAAACGACGTCCAGCGTTTTCCAGGGATCGTGCCCGGTCATGCCCGGCAGCAGAAAAGCGAGCGCCAGCAGCGACAGCGCCATCCGCGAAGGCGGTACTTCGATGCGGTCGATCAAGCGCAGAATTCCGGGCGACACCTCGGGCTCACCTCGGGGGCACAAAAACAAAGGGCGGCCTAGACGGCCGCCCTGTCATTTCATTCGGTGCGAACGCGATCAGGCGGGCTTCTTGCTGTATTTTCGGCGGAAGCGCTCAACTCGTCCGGCCGTATCGACGATCTTCTGCTTTCCGGTATAGAAGGGGTGGGATTCCGAGGAGACCTCGACCTTGATCACGGGGTATTCCTTGCCATCGCTCCATTTCATGGCCTCGCGGCCCGACGTATCGATCGACGAGCGCGTAACGAAGGAGTGGTTCGACGCCGTGTCGAGAAAGATTACCGGCGCATATTCAGGGTGGATGCCTGGCTTCATGGCTTGGATCGCTTCAGGGTTCGCTAAAGGGGCGGAATGATACAGAAAATCAGGGGGCTACGGCAAGCTTTTCTTTCTAGCCCCGGCGCATCGAGTCGAAAAATTCACTGTTGTTCTTGGTGGCCTTCAGCTTGTCGATCAGGAACTCAGCCGCCTCCAGCTCGTCCATGGGATAGAGAAGTTTCCGCAGCACCCATACCTTCTGCAATATCGGGCCTTCTATCAGCAGTTCTTCGCGGCGGGTCCCGGAGCGATTGACGTTGATCGCCGGGTAGATGCGCTTTTCGTGCATCCGGCGATCGAGGTGGATCTCCATATTGCCGGTGCCCTTGAACTCCTCATAGATCACGTCATCCATCCGGCTGCCGGTGTCGATCAGGGCAGTGGCAATGATGGTGAGCGAGCCGCCCTCCTCGATATTGCGAGCCGCGCCAAAGAATCGTTTCGGTTTTTGCAGCGCGTTGGCGTCCACGCCGCCGGTCAACACCTTGCCCGATGCCGGTACCACCGTGTTGTAGGCACGCGCGAGCCGCGTAATCGAGTCAAGCAGGATGACCACATCCTTCTTGTGCTCGACCAGCCGTTTCGCCTTCTCGATGACCATTTCCGCGACCTGCACGTGGCGCGAAGCCGGTTCGTCAAAAGTCGAGGCGACCACTTCGCCGCGCACCGAACGGGACATTTCCGTCACTTCTTCCGGGCGCTCATCGATCAACAGCACGATCAGGGAGACGTCCGGGTGATTGGCGATGATCGCGTGTGCGATGTGCTGCAGCATCACCGTCTTGCCCGCCTTCGGCGGACTGACGATCAGCCCGCGCTGACCCTTGCCGATAGGCGCGATGATGTCGATGATTCGCCCGGTGACATTTTCTTCAGCCTTGATGTCGCGTTCGAGTTTGAATTGCTTGTCCGGGTGCAGCGGCGTGAGGTTTTCGAACAGGATCTTCGACTTGGCGTTCTCCGGGGCCTCGCCGTTAACCTTGTCCACCTTGACCAGCGCAAAATATCGCTCACCGTCTTTGGGGGTGCGAATCTCGCCTTCGATCGAATCGCCGGTATGCAGATTGAAGCGACGGATCTGCGAGGGCGAGACGTAGATGTCGTCGGTGCTCGCGAGGTAACTCGTGTCCGGGGAACGTAGAAAACCGAAACCGTCCGGCAGTACCTCGAGGGTTCCATCCCCGAAGATCGACTCGCCGCGCTTCGCGCGATTCTTCAGCAGGGCAAAAATAAGCTCCTGCTTGCGCATCCGGTTTGCGCCGTCAATTTCGTTCACAACCGCCATTTCGACGAGCTGCGTAACGTGAAGGCTTTTTAGTTCTGAAAGATACATGGGGATAGCAATCGGCGCGGCCGCGGCATCTGTGCCTGGGGCCGCACGAACCGCTGCCTGTTGTCCTGCTGGTGGCCTGCTCATCTGGGAAGTTGCGCCTGGTAGCGGCGCCGGAGGTTGCCGCCGCGCCGGATTATCCGACGCGGCAGGTGCAGAGCGTAAGAGGTTTAGATATTGCTGTCAAGGAACGCGGTGAGCTGGGATTTTGAGAGCGCGCCCACGCGCGTGGCTTCCAGATTGCCGTTCTTGAAGATCATCAGCGTCGGAATGCCCCGGATGCCGAATTTCGCCGGTACGGCGCGGTTCTCGTCGACGTTGACCTTCGCGATCTTGAGCCGGCCGTCGTACTCCTTTGCCACCTCGTCAAGGATGGGCGCAATCGACTTGCACGGGCCGCACCATTCGGCCCAGTAGTCGACCAGCACCGGAACATCGGACTTAAGGACGGCGGGCTCGAATGTGTCGTCCGTCACATGTTGGATCTGCGAACTGCTCATGGCACCTCTTGGCGGTTGTTTCGGGGAGCGGGGTTTCGCGACGTGGCGGCGGGCATTGCAGGCCGCGCATTATGATCAAGCCGGGCTGCAGGCTCGCGACGCGAGGTACTATGCTATCGAATGCGCGGCGCGATGACAAAGCCAATACGCAGGCGGCGCACCGGAAATCCGCCAGAAAACGTGCTCCGAACCCGAGGTTTATTGCAAGGTTTATTGTTATAACTGACTGAATTTAGATAATTTTTTATATTGACATGACCTATATCGTTACCGAATCCTGCATCAAATGCAAATACACCGACTGCGTGGACGTCTGCCCGGTCGATTGCTTCCGCGAAGGGCCGAACATGCTGATCATCGACCCCGAGGAGTGCATCGACTGCACCCTGTGCGTTCCGGAATGCCCGGTGGAGGCGATCTTCGCGGAAGATGACGTGCCCGATGCGCAACGCGCCTTCATTGCCCTTAACGCGGAGCTGGCCAAAGCCTGGAAGCCGATCATTGAGCGCAAGCCGCCGCCGAGCGATGCCGACGAGTGGGCGAAAGTGCGGGACAAGGCCAGGCTGCTCGAGCGCTGAGTCGGACCGCGTCGCCCGACCATGGATCCGATGCGTGCTGCAACGACTTGCCTCAGACAGGGTAGCCCTTCGCGCTTCGCGCGAGGCCGTTGTAGAGGTCCAGCATGCGCTCGCGCCAGCCAAACAGCGCGTCATCCGGTTCCAGCAGTCGGACCGGCGAAACGGCGCGCGCCCACTGGAAGGCGCCGAATAGAATGTAATCGGCGTATCCCGGGCTTCTGCCCGACAGAAAGCGCGATTCGACCAATACCGGCCTGACCGGGTCTACCGCGGCGCGCAGGGCTGACAGCGCCTGATTCAGCTCGCCCGCGTAGGCTTCCAGTGCCATCCCGAAGCGCTTCTCCCGCGATTCGCGGAAGTACGCCTTGTCTTTTTCGTGCAGGTGCGCAAACAGGTCCGGAAGAATCGCCCGCAGCACCGCCGGGTGGACTACGCGCTCGACCCAGTTCTTGATGAAGAAGGAAAGCGTCCGGCCCTCTTCGCCGGAAAATAGCTGCGGCCGGTCGGCATAGGCCTCGTCGAGGTAGACGGCAATCGCCCAGCTGTCAGAGACGATACGGCTGCCGTCCACGATGACCGGCACCAGCTTCTGCCCGGAGAACGCGATGACGTCCTTGTCGGTAAAGCGCAGGGAGAGCGTGTCGACCTGCAGGCCCTTGTGCGCCAAGGCCATTCTTGCGCGCCAGCAATAGGGCGAAAAGCGCCGGTCGTCTTCCGCGCCCGCAAGGTCCCAGAGCTTTATGGTCATTGTTCGATTCCCGCGCAAAAGCCGGCGCGGAGGCTTCCGCGGGCCCGGGCACCGGGAACACCTCCCCGAAAACGCCTCAGTAAGGTAGCGACGGAGCGGGGATGCGCGCTCCGGCTCTGCCTAACGCGCTACAACAATCTTGTTCCTGAGTACTCCGATTCTCTCGATCTCGGTTTCCATGACATCGCCCGCCTTCAGGAACTCGGGCGGAGTACGCGCGAATCCGACTCCGGCGGGTGTGCCGGTCGCGATGACATCGCCGGGTTCGAGCGTTATGACCTCGCTGATATCGGCGATCGCAGCCGGAATATCGAACATCATGAGTTCAGTGCTGGATTCCTGCTTGGTCACGCCATTGACCCGGCAGGTGATGCGCACCTTGGGTGGGGTTCCAAGCTCCTCGGCCGTGACCAGCCACGGGCCCATGGGCGATGCCTTGTCGAAGCTCTTGCCCTTGAACCACTGAGGCGGAGGACCGTGCCGGCGCTGAATGTCACGCACGCTGAAATCGTTGAAAACGGTGTAGCTATGGACGTGGTCAAACGCGCGTTCCCTGCTGATATGGCGTCCGGTCTTGCCGATCACCACCATCAGTTCAACCTCCCAGTCATACATGGTCGAGACCGCCGGTTCAATCACGATGTCGTCGTACGGCCCGCATACGCTGGTAACCGCCTTGGTGAACCAGACCGGATACTTCGGCGCGTTGTCGTCGACGCGAACGCCCGCGCGGACGCCTTCCGCCACGTGTTCCTTGTAGTTCAATCCGAGGCAAAGAATGTTTTTGATCGGACGTGGAAATGGAGCGAGCAATTTCACCCGGTCCAGCTCGACCCGCGGTGCCTTGTCCATCGTCCCGCGTACCCGGTCCAGCGCGGCGGCGCCGCCTTCCACGAGCGCGATCATGCTTGGGGCGACCGCGGTCACGTCGGCGATTTCATCTTTCAGGACCACCCCCACGCGCTGCCCGCCTTGGTGGGCGAAGGTTGCGAGCCGCATTCTGATTCTCCTTGGGTTTGAATTCGGTAAGCGGGCGATTTTAAGCCCAGCGACCGGCGGCGGCTCAAGAAGTGATCGCCTCGCCGGCGGCGCGACACGGTGCGGGCTTGACATGGATCAAGAACCTGGCCTGCGGGAAGGCTAGAGTAAGCCATGCATGATTACAAAGTCATTCTGGTAAAGCTTGATCAGGGGCGGCGCAACGACGAACGTCTCGAAATCGCGCGGCGGCTTGGCGCGGTTTTCGGCGCCAGGACGGTCGGGTTGTTTGCCGTGAGTGCGCAGCCGCGGTCGACCTATGCCGACGTCCGTGACCTCGTGGACGCTGCGGCCGCACGCTGGTTCAACGAAGGTGCGGCCGCCGCCGAGAAAGCATTCAAAGACAAGATGCGTGGCGCGGGCGACGTGGAATTCAGGATGACGTTCGAGGATGCGCTCGATGCGACGCGCCTGCAAGGACGTTACGCGGACCTGATTGTCGTGGGCCAGCAGGACAAGAAGGACGATGATTCCGGGCTGCAATCGAGCTTCGCAGATGAACTGGTTCTTTCCGCGGGCAAAGCGGTGCTATTCGTTCCTTATGCGGGCCATTTCGAAACCCTGGGCGAGCGCGCGCTGATTGCCTGGGACGGCAGCCGCGAAGCCGCGCGAGCCGTGAGCGATGCATTGCCCCTGCTGCTGCGTGCGAAGAAAGTGGATGTCGCGACTTTCGATCCGCGAGTCGGCACGGCCGTGCCGGGAGGAGGGCCGGGCGCCGCGATCGCGGCGTTTCTGAAGTCCCACGGCGTCAACGCGGGGGTGAGCGTGCAACACGGCGCCGCAGACAACATTGGAGATCGCCTGCTTTCGCTCGCCGCTGACTTATCGAGCGACCTGCTGGTCATGGGCGCCTACGGGCATTCACGCACCCGGGAACTCATACTCGGCGGTGTCACGCGGAGGATGCTGGACTCGATGACGCTGCCGGTACTGATGGCGCATTAGCCCGGGCGGCAGCGGGATTTCCGCTGCGCGGGAATATGCGTCCAGGCCGCGCTGCCGGGCCGAACCCTCCTAGGTTTGCGTCAGCAGGCTGCCCAGTTCCTGCAGCAGTTTTGCACCGTCGCCTTCCCACGCGCTGCCGTGCATGCAGGCGAGCGTGCGCGGCCGAGATTCGGCAAGCTTTTCCAGCAGCGCCCGGGCTCCGGCGGCGTGCGAAAAATAGTCCATCCTGGCGCGCAACGCCTCGCTCGATTCCAGAATATCGCCGCGCGTAAGCGCCGGTTTTCCGGCGCCGGCCTGGCTGAACAGATCGCCGCACAACAGCGTGCCGGTACGGGCCTCAAATAGGTAACCGCAGTCCCAGGCATGGGGCAGATGGGGCGCGTCCAGCCACTGCAGGCGGTGGCGGCCGAGCGCCAGCGCCTCGCCGTCCGCCAACGGCCGCGCTTTGCGGTCCCATGCATCGCCGTTGACCATGACGCCAATCCGGCCACAAACCGGCACCGCCTCGGGCGCTTTCTCCAGGAACTGATTCAACGCTCCGCATTCGTCGCTTTCAAAGTGGGAAAAGCCGATGAACCGTAAATTCGCCACCGGCAGCACGCGTTCAATCGCCTCGCAGACAAAACGAAAGGTCGCCCTGGGTCCGGTATGAAACAGCAGGGGCGCGCCGTCGGCGATCAGATACTGATTGAAGGTGAAGCCGCCGGGTAGCGCGGCGACGGGAGTGGACACCCTGAAGATTCCGTCTGCGATTTCATCGAGCGTGGTTCCGGTCTGCGAATTCGTGATCAAGCGTATTCCCCTGGTTGAATAATTTCGAGTTTACGTGTACGCCTTGCGTGCGTCGATCACATCGGATACGCGCATTCGGCGACAATATCGCCATGGCGGAACTGTTCTTGCGGACGCTCGAGAAGGCGGAACTCTTCGGATTGTTGGAAGAAGGGCATGCCGCGCAAGTTTCCGTTGTCACGCCGAATAGGCGTCTGGCCAGGGCGCTCACCGGTGCATTTGACCGCCATCAGGCAGAGCGGGGGAGGCGGGCCTGGGAGGCCGCAGATATCCTTCCCTTGTCCGCGCTCGCGGAGCGCTTGTACGACGAAGCCTGCAGTGCGGAGGGAGCCGACCCGCTACCAAACCTGCTGACTGCGGATCAGGAGCTTGCCCTCTGGGAGCGACACATCCGTCACTCGAGCCACGGCCGGAACCTGCTGGCGATCTCGGAGACGGCGGCGCTGGCGTGCGAGGCCTGGTCGCTCGCGCACGCCTGGCACCTGATGCCCGCGCTCGCGGGCACTGCGATCGACGAGGACAGCGCCGCATTTTCCGATTGGGCGCAGCGCTACGCAGTTCACACGAAGCGCGCGGGCCTGACAGAGCGCGCGCGCCTGCCGCAGGCCGTGGAGCAGGCGCTGCATCTGACCTGCGTGCGCAAGCCCGCGCTCCTGGTCGTATGGGGATTCGACATCCTCACACCCCAGCAACACGCGCTGATGCGAGCCTTCGCGGCGCGCGGCGTTGCGCTGGCGCGCGGGCAGGCAGGCTCGAAAAAGGGCAGCGCGGTGCTGCACGCGTGCGCGAATGCGGAAGAGGAAATACAGTTTGCTGTGCGCTGGGCAAGAACGCGCTTCGAGGCGGCACAGCGCGCCGCCCACAGTGCCGGGAATGCGCCGCATGGTCCGGCGCGCGAACAAAGCGTGCGTGCGGAACTCCCATGCATCGGAATCGTGATACCGGATCTGGCGCTGCGCAGGAACCTGGTGCGCCGCACGTTGCAGGAAATTCTCGCCCCGGATCTCGCGGCGCCGGACGCCGGCACCCGCAGCCTGCTTTTCAATGTGTCGCTGGGAGAAGGGCTTTCCGCTGTTCCTCTGATCCGGCATGCGCTGGAAGCTTTGTCCCTGGGCGGGCGCGGCATGGAGTTCGAGCGCATCAGCCTCGTTGTGCGCTCGCCATTCCTTGCCGGCGCGGAAACCGAGGCGGCGCGGCGCAGCACGCTGGACGCGGCCCTGCGCCGCCACGCCAGGCCGGAGCTCTCGCTGGATGTCCTGTTGTCGCTCATGCGGCGCGAGGACATGCCGCGCGCCCCGCTCCTTGCGCAAAGGCTGATTGCCTATGCGGAGTTCCGACGCAGCCGCTTATTCTCCGTGCAGACAACCCGGTCCTGGGGCGTCACATTCTCCGATGCACTCAAGCTGTTGGGCTTTCCGGGCGAGCGCACCCTGGACTCCACGGAATACCAGGCGCTCGCAAAATGGTACGAAATGCTGGTCCGGTTCGCGCGCCTTGATCTGGTTGTGGCGGAAATTGGCTTTCAGGAAGCGCTCGGACGGCTGCAGCGCATGGCGAATGGGAACGAGTTTCAGCCTGAAACGCCCGAGGCGCCAATTCAGGTGTTGGGCGTGCTCGAAGCTGCCGGCATGGAATTCGACCACCTCTGGGTGAGCGGGCTCACCGACGCCACTTGGCCGCTGCATCCGCGCGCCAACCCGTTCATTCCGTTTGCCGCGCAGCGCGCTGCCGGCGCACCGAACGCCTCGCCCGCCGAAACCCTCTCGCTGGCGCGGCGCCTGACCGCCGGCTGGCTCGATGCCGCCGGGGAAACGGTGCTGTCCTTTGCGCTGCGCGAAGCCGATCAGGATCTGAAGCCCAGCGCGCTGATCGCCGGTAGCGCAGCGGCCGCGCTCGCACCGCCCGTCTTTTCGACCTGGCGCGATGCGATACGATCGCGCGGCGCGGCGATGCCGCTTGCGGCAGTCGATGACCCGGCGCCGCCGGCGGCGATTCGCAGCGTGCGCGGCGCGGGGATTTCCCTGCTGAAGAACCAGGCAGCCTGCCCGTTTCGTGCCTTCGCCAGGCACCGCCTGGCGGCACAGCCGATGCATGAGCCGCACACGGGACTGGACCCGATGGAGCGCGGTACCCTGGTGCACGCGGCGCTTGCCGCCGCCTGGAGGGAGATTCAGACCCGGGCCGATCTCGATGTCCTGGACGATGGCGAGCTGGCGGCGGTGGTCGCGCGCGCGGCTGAATGGGCGCTGGCTCGCGGACCCGGCTACGGCGCTCCTGAATTGCGCGGCCGTTTCGGTCGTATCGAACACGCGCGGCTGAGCCGCTTGACGCGCGGCTGGCTGGAGTATGAGCGGGTGTCGCGCGCCGGTTTTCCCGGCTACCGCGTCGCCGAGCTGGAGGCGCGGCACGAGGTCGAAATCGGCGGCCTGACCCTCAGCGTGCGTCTGGATCGCGTAGACGAGACCACAGACGGCGAGCGTATCGTGATCGACTACAAGACAGGCAGCGCGAGGTTGCCGTCCATACTGCGCGCGCGCCTGGATGAACCGCAGCTGCCGCTGTACCTGAACAGTGTCGAGCCAGCCGCCGGGGCCGTGGCATTTGCGCAGATCCGCGCAGAGGGCATGCAATTTGTCGGCCTTGCGCGTGCCGAAGGCCTGTTGCCGGGCGTTTCCACGCCGCAAAAGGCAGAGCGGCGCAGCGGCGCTCAGGCGGATTGGCCGGCGCAGCGCGTATTCTGGCAAAACGAACTGGAGCAGCTCGCGCGCGCCTACCTGGAGGGCCGCGCCGAGGTGGACCCCAAACGGCGGGGCGCTACCTGCCGGGAATGCGATTTGCATGCGCTGTGCCGGATCGCGCAGCGTAGCCAGGTGGCGGGGGAGATCGACTAGCCGGCGTATTTTTCGCGGCCTGACCAATATGGTAACTTATGTGTTACCATCATTGCCGTACGGGCCGATCGGGGCCCTACAAGAGGACGGTCATAGGGGACAGTCATGGCAAACAGGCAGACGATACAGCAGGGCCGTTTGTATTTCCGGGACCATCCGGGCGTGTTCGAGCGGGCGCTGGCGGATACCGTGAGCGCTTGCCTTGAAGGCAAGCTGGCGGAGGGCAAGGCCGCGCTCCGCATGCTGATCAATTCCACGATAGGCTTCGAGGCCCTGGCGCCGCTGGTGGGCAAGCCCGCGAAAAGCCTGCATCGCATGCTGGGCGAGAACGGCAACCCGCGACTGGACAGTTTCATCGCAATCGTCGATGCGCTGCAAAAGGAAACGCGGGTCAAGCTCGAGGTCAACGTCAGGCAGATGGACTGACGGGATTAGAGAAGGGGGCTTCGCCCCCTCTTTCTAGTCATCGTGGACGAACGGCTCGCACAACGCGATGTGCTGGCCGCGCTGCTCGATGAAGCGCCGCGCTTCCAGATCCTTCATGACGCGGCTCACCATCTCGCGCGAAGCGCCGACCATATTCGCGATGTCCTGCTTCGAGAGCTTGGTCGGAATGACGCGCTCGCCCTCAATTTCCTGCACCTCGGAGAGCAGCAGCTGCGCGACCCGCCCATACACGTCGAGCAACGCCAGGCTGCCGATTTTCCGGTCGGCATCGCGCAGGCGCTTGACCAGGATTTTGGTGACATTTACCAGGATTTCGCCGTGCTCGCGCAGACACGCCAGGAAGTCCTCCTGCCCGAGCGTGAGCAGTTCACAGTTCTCGCGCGCGATCACGCTGGCCGAGCGCGGCTGGTCGTCTATCAGGCGCATTTCGCCGAAATAATCGCCCGGCCGCATGATGGCGAGTATCACCTCGCTGCCCTTGGGGTCGCGTATCACGACCTTCGCTTCGCCGAACTGCATCACATACAGCGATTTCGACATCTCGCCGGCTTCGATGATGGTCGCGCCGCGCCGGATGGCGACCCGGCGGACCGATTTTGCGATGACCTCGCGCTCGCTCTCGCTTAGCGCCGCGAACAGCGGCACGTTGCGCAGCACAAGCGCGGAAACATGATGTTCGGGCTTCATGGCACTCCGGCCTTTCGGCGCAGACAAGGTTGAGATGCTACCAAAGGCGGCGCCCGCCTGCCGCGCCGCCGGTCGTCTGAACGGCCGGTACCTGCCGATCGTCGGCGATGCCTTAGGATAGCGCTTCGGTGTCTTACCCTGGCGCAGCCGTCCTCGATCGTGCCCTCGAACCTTCCATTTGATGTACCGGATTCCGGCGCGCGCGAGCGCGCACTGGATGTTTCGCGTTCCTTCCTGGTGCAGGCGCCGGCCGGTTCGGGCAAGACGGAACTTCTGATCGGGCGCTTTCTCGCGCTGCTCGACACCGTCGACAATCCCGAAGAAATTATCGCCATCACCTTTACGGTCAAGGCGGCGGGCGAAATGCGCCGGCGCGTCCTGGCGGCGCTGGCCGATGACCCGGCAAGGGATCGCTGGCAGCTCCGCGAGTATCCGGTGCGCTTGCGTATCCAGACCATAGATGCGCTGTGCGCATCGCTGATGCGCCAGATGCCGCTGCTTTCGCGCTTCGGCGCCGCGCCCGCGGCCGTGGAGGATGCCTCCGCGCACTACCTGGAGGCGGCGCGTCGGACGATCGCGCTTGTCGATTCCGACGATGCCGCCGCGGAGTGGGTCGCGCGCGTGCTCGCGCATCTGGACAACAACGTCGCGCGCCTGGAGGAGCTTCTGGTCGCCATGCTCGCGAGGCGTGATCAGTGGCTGCGCCGCACGGGTAACGTGCCCAGCCGCGCCGAGATGGAGGGTGTGCTCGCAGGCGAACGCGCGCTGCGAATCGCAGGTGTTCGCGAGGCCTATGGAGGCGATGTGGACGATTGGCCGGCGCTGGCCGACTCGCTCCTCACGCGGAAGGGGGAGTGGCGCAAGAGCCTGCAGGGGGCGCACGACGGCAATGAGCCGCTGCGCCGGGCCTTGCTGGCAATACGCGGCATGCCGCCCGCGGCCTACAGCGAAACTCAATGGGAGGCGTTGTCGGCGATCGCGGCGCTCCTGCCGCGCGCTGCCGCGCAGCTCAAGCTGGTATTCGAAGCGCGCGGCGCAGTGGATTTCACGGAGATCGCCGAGGCGGCGCTGCGCGCGTTGGGCGGTGACACGGCGCCCACCGATCTCGCGCTGGCGCTCGACTATCGTATCCGGCACCTGCTGGTGGATGAATTTCAGGACACCTCCATCAGCCAGTACGAACTGATCGCGCGTCTTACCGCGGGGTGGGAGGCCGGCGATGGTCGGAGTTTCTTCGCCGTCGGCGATCCGAAGCGGTCGATCTACCGGATTCGGGAGGCCGTGGTCGGCGAGTTTCTCAAATCCTGGAGAACCGGCCGGGTCGGCAGCGTCGCCGTGGAGCGCGTTCGCCTGAGCGCGAATTTTCGCTCCCAGGCGCATATCGTCGAGTGGGTGAACCGCGCATTCGCGCGCATCCTGCCGGCGCACGAGAACATCGGCACCGGGGCGGTGCCTTACACGGCATCGGTGCCGGTACGCGGCCCGCAGGCCGGTGCCGGCGTGAACGTATTGCCTTTCGCCCTGGGAGATAGGCGCGCAGAAGCGCGTCGCGTCATCGAATTGATACGCCTGCTCCGCGAACAAGACGCAGACGGGCGCATCGCGATCCTGGTGCGCGATCGCGGCGCCTTGCGTGAAATTGTGCCTTGCCTGCGCGAGGCCGGGATGCGTTTCAGGGCAATCGATATCGATCCGCTCGGCGAGCGTGCAGTGGTGCAGGATTTGTGGGCGCTGACGCGCGCCATCCTGCATCCCGCGGATCGAATAGCATGGCTCGCCATACTGCGCGCCCCATGGTGCGGCCTGCGGCTTGCGGACCTGGGCGCGCTGAGCGGCACGAGCGAGCCGCGGCCGGAGCAGGTGCCGCGCGCCGATGTGACGCTCTGGGAAGCGCTCAACGACAATGCGCTGCTGCAGCATGTCTCCGCGGACGGCCGCGCCAGGCTCGCCCGGGTTCGGGACGTGCTGCAACCGACTTTCGCAAATCGCTTGCGCCTGGCGCTGCGCGACACGGTAGAACGGGCCTGGCATGCGCTGGGTGGTCCTGCCTGCCTTGCTGACGACACCGGGCTCGAAGACGCGGCGATTTATTTCGACGCACTGGAGCGCGCGGAGGAGGCCGGTGCGCTGCCGGACATCAGCGGCTTTGCGCGCAGCCTGGAAAAACTGTGGGCGCGGCCTGACGTGCACGCTGGCGAGCGCGATGTGCAGGTGATGACCATCCACAAGGCCAAGGGGCTGGAGTTCGACCATGTGATCGTTCCAGGACTCGGACGCCCGGTGCGCGCGGATGAGAAACGCCTCATTCTGTGGCTGGAGCGGCCGATCGCGTCGGGCGCCGGCGGCGCCGAACTGCTGCTTGCCCCCATAGAGGAAGCCGGTGCGGAAAGCAGTCCGGTGAATCGCTGGATGCGCGAGCAGGAGGCAGAGCGCCTGGCCCACGAGACGGCGCGCCTGCTCTACGTGGCCTCGACTCGAGCGAAGACGACCCTGCACCTGTTGGGCGAGGTCGACGCCGCGCGCGCGCGCCCGGCTGCGCGTTCGTTGCTCGAGACGCTCTGGCCTGCCGTCGAGGATGCGGCGGCATCCTTGGTTCAGCCCGCCGCTCCTGCCGGCACAGCCGCGCAGGTACTGCCCGACCAGAAGCTGATCCGGCTCGCGGACAACTGGCGCCCTCCGCCGCCGCCGCCGGGGCCGGCCTGGTCCGGAGCGGCGGAAAGTCGCGACAACGACACGATCGAGTATTCCTGGGCGGGCGAGACCGCGCGCCATGTCGGCGGCGTGGTGCATCGCTGGCTGCAGCGGATCGCCGAGGACCAGTTGCAGGGATGGGATGCCAAGCGCGTCGGTCGGCTGCGCTCCGGGGTGCATGCGCAGCTCATGGCGCTAGGGGTGGCACGCGGCGATCTTGCGCAATCGGGGGAGGATGTCCTGAGCGCGCTTTGCAGGGCGATCACGGACCAGCGCGGGCGCTGGTTGCTGGGGCCGAGACGCGCCGCGAAGACCGAATATCGCATCCGGGTGCACGCCGACGGCGTCGCCCGGACCTACGTCATCGACCGGCTCTTTTGCGACGACGAAGGCAGGCGCTGGATCGTGGATTTCAAGACTAGCCGCCACGAGGGCGGGGCAGTCGACGCCTTTCTCGACCGCGAGCAGGCGCGCTATCGGGCGCAACTCGATGCCTATGCGCGGGCGCTGGGTGGTGAATTCCGCCTGGGGCTGTACTTTCCCCTGTTCGCCGGATGGCGGGAATGGTAGCGGCAAGAGCTGCGGGTGGAAACCTGCGGTTCTCCCCCGCGCCCCCTCCCTCTTGGAGCGAGGAGATGGGGACGGTGTCGTGCTGCGCCCGTGCCCGGCAAAGCCGGCTGCTGATCAGGCCGCTTTCCCGTGGGCGTCGCACGCTTCCTTGGCCATCTTCAGCGCATTGATGACGGCCGGAAAGCCGACGAACGGGGCTGTCTGAATGATGACCTCGAAGACTTCCTGCTTGGTGGCGCCGGCATTCAGCGCATACTCGGTGTGCACACGCAACTGCGGCACGGCGTGCCCCAGTGCGGTCAGGGCTGCGATCGTCACCAGCTGGCGCGTTTTCAAGTCGAGTCCCGGCCGGGTATAGATGTCGCAGAACTCGTACTCCACAATCACGCGTGACAGGCCCGGGAAGACCTTTTCGAGGACGTTCAAACTGTCCAGCGCCTTGGGGTCGAGTTCCTGGAGCTTCTTCAATCCTCGCTGATATTTGTCATCGGCCATTCCGGCTCTCCGCGGTAGTCGGGTTTATGGCAGGGGGATTTCTGGCGCCGCGATAGTAGCGCATGACGCAAAGACCGCTCCGCAGGGTGAGCCCCGTCGCGCGCCCCACCTATCCGCTTTGCGTTGCAGCGCGCTTGACCCGCGACGCCTACCCGGTGCAAATTACACGCTGACCACCCTTGGAAACGACCTTACCATGGACATGACGGCGCAGGAGATCAAGGAATTCTGGCGCAGCTTTTGCGAGCGGCGCAAGATCAGCAAGGACATCGTCGCGCGCGGCGATGCGAAAATTGAACAAGACCCGGATTTCTGGGCCGACCACACCATGACGGAACTGCTGGACGAAATCTCCGGCTCGAAACCGCAGTAGGCGGTGACCGTTGCGCTGCGACGGTGCAGTAGTGCTGGTCCTGGGTGGCCGGCACGCCGGCCCTTCCAGATCTCCCGAACCCCCTCAGCGTACGTGCGGCTCGTTCAAGGCGCGCTTTGCATTGCCGTCGAGGAACGCGATGATGTCCTCGAGCGCGCCGGCATACTGTTTGCGGTAGCCATCGACCGTTACGTAGCCGAGGTGCGGCGTCAGAACCACATTCTCCAGGCGACGCAGCGCATGCCCGGCGGGTAGCGGCTCGACATCGAACACGTCCAGTCCGGCGCCCGCGATCCGCTTTGCCTGGAGCGCGGCGACCAGCGCGGCTTCGTCGACGATAGGTCCGCGCGAGATATTGATCAGGTACGCGGTGGGCTTCATCAGGCCGAGTTCGCGCGCGCCGACCAGCCCGCGGGTGCGCTCGCTCAGAACCAGATGTATGCACAGAAAATCCGAGCGCGCGAACAGAGCATCCTTTTCGACCAACGTCGAACCGGCTTCGTTCGCCCTCTCGGCGGTCAGATTCTGGCTCCAGGCGATCAATTCCATGCCGAACGCGCCCCCGACGCGCGCCGCCATCCCGCCCAGCCGGCCCAGACCCAGCAGGCCGAGCGTCTTGCCGTGGAGCATCGTGCCCAGCGTAGACTGCCACTTTCCCGCCTGCATCGCGGCGTGCTCCCTGGGAATATGGCGTGCCAGAGCGAGGATCAGTCCCCAGGTCAGCTCGGCCGGCGGAGAGCCGACGCCGTCCGTGCCGCACACCAGCACGCCGGCCCGGGACGCCGCGTCGAGATCGAACGACGCGTTGCGCATGCCGGTGGTTATCAGCAGCTTAAGCTTCGGCAGCGCCTCGATCAGCGCCGCGGGGAAGGGCGTGCGCTCGCGCATCGCCACGATGACCTGGAAATCGCTCAGGCGCTCGCGAAGCGCGCCGTGGTCGGCGAGATGGTCGTGGAAAAACCGGACATCGCTGCCCGCGGGAAGCCGGTTCCAGTCGGCCATGTCGCGGGCGACGTTCTGGTAATCATCGATGACTGCGATGCGCATGCTGGCTCCTTTATTCTAGGGATACTTCGGGTCGAAGAGAGCAGCGTGCGATGCTACGCGCCACGCTGGGGGACATTGAAGCGCGAGATCCGGCGTGGCAGATCGATCCCGCCTGTGCCTATCGGGATCTACGCAGCCGGATCGAATCGATCACCCGGCACGCGATGTCGATCGTGCTGCGAATCGCCGCCATGTCGCCGATGCAGCCGCCGAGCGCTTCCTCGGTGCGCTTGCGCAGCACCCTGGCGTTGATGAGCCCGCGGCGGGCAAGCAGTTCTATGTCCTTTCGATCCTGCTCGGAAAAGCGCGAAAGCTTGGAAATAGCCAGATCAGCCGGGGCCAGGACACGAACGTCGATATGCTTGCCATCAACGCCCGCCAGGCGGACCGGCTTCGAGTCTGCATAGGCACCGCAGGCTTCTGCCCAGCGGAAGTCGTTCGCGAACAGGGCGCGGGCGGAGGGCTTCATCTGGGCGAGCAGACGGCCAGGCAGTGATGACTCATACATCAATGAGCTATATACAAATTCGATGAAAACATCAACAAAGAACCAACCTGGTCCGCATGGCCGGTGGTGCGGTGCCGAAGCGCCGACAGCGCTTTGCGCGAGGACGGCCCGGGCGGGTTTGAACCGATGCGGTGCCGGCAGAGGGAGGGGATGGGTGAATCTGAGGGAGCCGGCAGCTGCATTCCCGCGCCGCCGGTTGCATTACTGCGCGGTCCAGCCGCCGTCCATCGAGAGTATCGCACCGGTGATGGAGGCCGCCTCCGTCGTGCATAGAAACCCGCAGTAGGCCGCGACTTCGTCCACGCCGACGAAGCGTTTGGTCGGTTGCGCGGCGAGCAGCACGTCGCGCACCACCTGCTCCGCGGTGATGCCGCGCGCCTTCGCGGTATCCGGGATCTGTTTCTCCACCAGCGGGGTGCGAACATAGCCGGGGCAGATCGCGTTTACCGTAATGCCCTGCTGGGCGACTTCCAGAGCAACAGTCTTGGTCAAACCTGCGATGCCGTGCTTGGCGGCGACATAGGCGCTCTTGTAGGGGCTCGCCACGAGCGCGTGTGCGGAGGCGATATTTATCACGCGGCCCCAGCCCGCCTTTTTCATCGCGGGGAGCGTAAGGCGAATGCAGTGGAATGCCGAACTCAGGTTGATCGCGATGATCGCGTTCCACTTGTCCACCGGGAACTCGTCGACCGGCGCCACGTGCTGGATGCCGGCGTTGTTCACCAGGATATCGACGCTGCCGAATTCCGCGAGCGCCTTTTTCAGCATCGCTTCGATGGTTTCGGGCCGGGTCATATCGGCCGGATCATGACGCGCCTCGACCTTGTTCTTCGCTGCCAGGCCTGCGCGCAGGGTTTCGATCGCGCCGGTATCGCCCATGCCGTTCAGCACGATGTTGGCGCCGAGCCCGGCGAGCCGCTCGGCGATGCCCTGCCCGATACCCGAGGTCGAGCCGGTGACGAGTGCGGTTTTTCCGGCCAGCGGCCGAGTTTCGGTTCGGGCTTCGGGCATGTCTAGATCCAGGAAGTGGGCGGGGGTACCGCGCAAGGCCCCACGACTTCCTCGGTGGTGAAATCCGCCGGTCCGGCGATTTCCAAGTATTCCATGTCCGCCGAATAGTCGAACAGATAGTGCGTGATGCCGGGCCGCTGGTGTATGCAATCGCCGGCCGCGACCAGCGTCACTTTATCCTCATACATGAAGCGAGCCCAGCCCTTGAGCATGATGACGATATGGAAATCCGCTCCATGGCGGTGCCAGCCGGTCCCCTTTTCGGGTGGCCGTCCGGGCCTGACCAGCGTCGCGACCACCTTTCCATTAGTCGCGGCGGCGACGCCCAGATCGCGATAGAGGAAGAAATCGCGCAGCCCCTCGGAGCGAAACTCGGTGTCCCCGGGCCTGACGTGAGAAAACTTGGTGTCGAGCGCTGGCGCTTCTGACTTGCCCATGGTGTCCCCCGCAAGAAGATAATGCGATGCAGGAAGCATTAAGCATTCCAGGCACTGCGCCAGTGCGTGGACAGTCCCGGGCGCGTTCTCCCGCTTCAGAACTCGACGTCCAACTCTTCCAGTTCGTCCGGTTCGAGCTTTGCCTCTTCGATCCACTGCCGCATCGCCGGCCAGGCCATGATGCGTTCGCAGTACCGGGCGCATTCAGGGTCCAGCTTCACGTCATAGGTCATGAACCGCGTGCACACCGGCGCATACATGGCATCCGCCATCGACAGCCCACCAAACAGGAAGGGCCCCCCCGAAGCGCCCAGACACTCGCGCCAGATCAGTGCTATGCGATCGATATCGGCCTGCGCGCCCGCCCAGACGTTGAAGCCCGGGTGATGCGATTTCAGGTGCATCGGCAACGCCGACCTGAGATTGCTGAATCCGGAGTGCATCTCGCCGCATATGGACCGGCAATGCGCACGGGATGCACGGTTTTTGGGCAGCAGCCCTGATTTGGGCTTCAATTCCTGCAGATACTCGGCAATCGCAAGGGTGTCCCAGACCGAGACTTCGCCGTGCGTCAGCCGCGGAACGAGGAACGAAGGAGAGAGCAGCAGCAGTTCCGCGCGCACCGACGGATCGTCGCTCGGCATGCGCTGCTCCGCGAAGTCCAGGCCGGCGAGCTTGCACAGCAGCCAGCCGCGCAGCGACCAGGAGGAATAGTTCTTGCTGCTGATGGTCAGGGTAGCTTGGGGCATGTTCGTGGTGCAGCATGAAATATGCCAGCTGCGGGGCTTGTTCCCTTTTTGACGCATGCTGGCTGACGGTACGTACGCTCGCAGCAAACCTCGGGAGAACGGGAATGACGCTCTACACGACTTACCAGGCGCAGGCGGACATCCTGGAGCCGGTCCGGCGCTTCGCGCGCATGGCCAATGCCGCGCTGGGCGGGCCGCTGTTCAGCGCGCTGTCGCAGGTTCGCCGGCTCGCCGCGGGCTACGAATTGCTGGCGCGCGCGGGCCTTAGTCATGAGCGCCCTTCCTTCGGCATCACCCATATCCCGGTTGGCGGGCGCGAGATCGGGATCGCCGAGCAGGCGGCCAAGACGACGCCTTTCGGCACGCTGCTGCATTTCAAGAAGGACATCGACCTCGTCCAGCCGCGCGTGCTCGTGGTGGCGCCGCTGTCGGGGCACTTTGCCACACTGCTGCGCGAGACGGTGCGATCGTTGCTGATCGAGCATGATGTCTACATCACCGACTGGCACAACGCGCGCGATGTCCCCTCCGATGCGGGCGGCTTCGGTTTCGACGAATACATCGAGCACCTGATCCTTTTTCTGGAGACGATGGGGCCGGGCAGCCATGTGGTGGCGGTCTGCCAGCCCTGCGTGCAGATGCTCGCTGCCTCAGCCGTGATGGCGCAGGACAACAACCCGGCGCAGCCGCGCAGCATGACTCTGATGGCCGGCCCGATCGATGCCCGGGTCAATCCGACCAAGGTCAACCAGCTCGCCGTCAGCAAGCCTATCGAATGGTTCGAGCGTCACCTGATCGCAACGGTGCCGGGCCGCTACGGCGGCGCGGGGCGCAAGGTGTATCCGGGATTCGTCCAGTTAAGCGCCTTTCTGAGCATGAACCTCGAACGCCACGTCCAGGCGCACATGGACATGTTCGAGCAGCTCGCCGCAGGCGAACTGGCGCGCGCCGAAACGATCAAGAAGTTCTACGACGAGTATTTCGCCGTGCTGGATCTGGCGGCCGAGTTCTACATCGAAACGGTACGCAAGGTATTCCAGGAATACGAACTCGCGCGCGGCGAGCTGCTGTTCCGGGGGCGCCGGGTCGATCCGCGCGCCATATGGCGCACCTTTCTGTTAACGGTAGAGGGCGAGCGCGACGATATCTGCGCGCTGGGCCAGACCCTCGCCGCCCACGGCCTGTGCAGCAGCCTGCGGGCCTACCGGAAGCGCCATCACATGCAGGCCGGCGTGGGCCATTACGGCGTGTTCAGCGGCCGGCGCTGGGAAGGCCAGATCCTGCCCATCATCCGCAACGTCATCTTCGCCAGCGACTGAGGTCTGGATCCCCAGGGTTCAAATCCCGTTGGGTTCAAATTCCGTTGGGTTCAAATCCCGTTGGGTTCAAATCCCGTTGGCAACCATTTCCGCCTGCTGCACCAGCTTTTCCCACAGACCGGCGGTGTTCTTGGTCAGCACCAGATCCGCGGTCGCCTCCAGGACGTACCAGGCGCCGAACTTGATCTCGGCCGCAAGTTCACCCGGCCCCCAGACTACCGCGCCGACGAAGAAGCGCGATTGATCGCTTTCCCCGGGCGACATGGCATTGATCACAGCGGTATTCGAAATCGCGAGGTAGAGGTCTTCCGCGAGTCCGACCGCTCCATCTTCCGGGGCTGTCTTGCTTTGCACCAGGGCGAACAGCACGTTCAACTCGGCGGGCCCGCCGAGATAGAGCGGGTCTGCGACAGCTTTGGTGGCCTCATGTCCGGGGAATGCGTCGCCCAGCTTCACGCCGGTAGGCTTGTTCAGAATGAAGCCGACATGCTGGTTCCCGGAGACTTCACGCGCAACCAGGATGGACTGGCCGTACAAGGGATCACTTAGCTCCGGACGCGCAACCAGCACCAGGGTTCCCGCGGATTCAGCGGGCTCAGTACCCAGCGCAGGAGCGTCCCAGGCGAGTGAAAGCAAAAACAGGAAGGAAATGAAAGACGGCAGGGACGCGATTGCAGCGGATAGTCGGCGATTCGAGTTCACGGCGCTCTCCTTAGTTGAGAACCATACCCCCTCGAGTCGTGCAAATGCCCGACATCCCCGTTCAGTTCAATGCAACAAACATGCCACGCCTGAAGTGCCCGCCGGAGCGATTCCCTCTACGGAAGCAGGGGGGGGCCGCCAAGGCGGCCGCCTGTCGCCGCGCACCAGCCAGGTGCCTGGCGCGCCCCCGACCTCGACAGTTGCCGCTAATTTCCACCAATAGCAGGGACTACGCTTTGCAATAGGCATGTCCGCAACGGGGGGCCTTCCGGGGATCTCAGGCTAGATAGTAACATATAAGTTACTATTAATTCTGAAAACTGGAAATACAGCGCCTTGCCGTGTACTTAGGCCACCGGCGCAACCGTTACCTTCACTTCCAGTTCCTGCGCGCCGCCACCGAGTATTACGCCGCGCATCGGCGTCACATCGCTGAAGTCGCGGCCCCAAGCCAGCGTCGCGTGTTCGTCCTCGACCAGGCAGTTATTGGTGGGGTCGAGATCGATCCAGTCGCCGCCGGGCAGGTAAAGCGAAATCCAGGCGTGCGAGGCGTCGGCGCCGATGAGGCGTGTCTTTCCGGGCGGAGGATCGGTCAGCAGATATCCGCTGACATAGCGTGCGGCGAGCCCGAGCGTTCTCAGGCAGCCGATCATCAGATGCGCGAAGTCCTGGCACACGCCGCTCCTCAGACGCAGGACCTCGCGCAGCGGCGTGGCCACGGTGGTCGCGCTGCGGTCGAACGCAAAGTCGCGGTGGATACGCTGCATCAACTCGCGTGCGCCGTCCACCACGCCGCACCCGCCCGGAAAGCAGCGCGCGGCATAGCGCCCGAGTTCAGGAAAGCACTGCACGTGCGGGGATTCGAAGACATGCTCGACCGCCCGCCGGTCAGCGGCCTTGGCGCGCAGCGCATCGCGCACCGCTTCCCAGGCCGGCTGGAGCCGCGCCAGCGTAGCCGGCGGCTGAATGCGGACCTGCGATTCCGCGCACACAGTGAGATTGAGATGCGGTTCGGCGGCGAGCATTCGTGCCACCGAGTTTCCGAAGTAGTCGATGCCTTCGGAGTACTCGCTGGGCAGCGGTTCGATGGTCAGCTTGTGCGCGAGGCAGCGCTGTCGTTCGGTCTCGCGCGGTTTCAGATGCATCAGCTGTTGCGAGATCACCACCGGTGTGGAATAGTCGTAGCGTGTCTCGTGGTGAATGGACAGGAGCATGTGGCGGGGCAGCCGTCAGCTCGCGAAGGTCTGCCGGCTGAACTCTCCAGCATGGCTGAAAAAGCGCAGGCCGAGTTGCTCCGACAGGCGATGGCCGGCCGCGCGCCAGTTCTCCAGCATGGTGATGAGATTCTCGCTGCGATGTCTCAGATCGCGTTCCGGCTGGATCGCGCGCAGCGCGGCCACCGATGCGTCGAGCGGCTCGAGCGTGGCCTCGCCGAACTCGCCGAACAGCGTCGACATCTTCCTCAAATAGTCGTGTATACCCAGCAACTGGAACGCCACCGAGCGCGGGTTCGCTTCATCCAGTATGAGCAGGTCGAGCACCGGCAGCCATTGCGGCTGGCTGCGATAGCGCGAACGGTAGGTCAGGCTGGAATCCGCGAGCTCCAGCAGCCAGTCGAGTTCGTTCTCTTCGGGCAGCCGCAGCGCCTGCAGCAGCATGCTGCAGGCGCCCTGCAGCCGCTCGATGCGCCGCCCGAGCGACAGCAGGCGCCAGCCCTGATCGCGCGTCATGCCATCGAGCGCGAAGCCGGCCAGCGTCATCAGCGAGGCAATGGCGTGGTCCAGCTCGCCCATCGCATCGAGCAGCGCGAGCGGCTGCCCGTTGTGCCGGCGCGGATCGCGTCTCATCTGGTCGCGCATCATCTGGTTCAGGTGCCGCCAGTTGTCGGCCGACATGCGCTCGCGCAGGTGCTGCGCGACGCGAAACAACTGCGTCAGGTTGCTCGCCAGTCCGGCACGCGTGTCATCCCCGATCGCCGAACGCAGCGCGCGCACCACCGTGATGTCATCGCCGTGCGCCTCCGGGTCGATAAATCCGGCGTCCTCGAGCAGCGCCAGAATGGCGGGCCAGCCGCGCTCGCTGACGCTCGCCGCCTGGTCGATCATGCGCGCGAGCGCGACGCGCAGCAGGCGCGCCGCGGCGTCGCTGCGCTCCGTGTAGCGGCCGAACCAGTACAGGTTCTCGGCCACGCGGCTTGACAGGTTGACGCCGGTGCGAACCAGGTCGGCGGCGCGGACCTCGTGCCGCAGCAGGCTGAGCGCGTTCACTTCTCCCGAGGACAGGACCCAGGTGTCCTTGCTGCCGCCGCCGCTTTGCATAGAGACCAGACGCGAGTCGGCGGCAGTGGTCACGCGCGTCAGGCCGCCGGGCATCACCACATAGCCGTTCGGCGTGGCGCAGGCATAAACGCGCAGGCTGGCCGCGCCTGGGACGAGATGGCGTGCACGATGCGGATCGACCAGCGGCACCTGCGACAGGTGCATGAGCTCCTGCGCGACATAGTCGTGCGGGCGCGCGCGCAGTTTGTGAACGAGGTCCTCGCGGGCGTGCCGCGTGAGCGCCTCGCCATGCACCGTCTGCAGCCTGAGCTGCGGGAATGCCGGCCTGACGGACAGACGATCCAGCCGCGCGATCACGTCTTCCAGCGCGGCTGCTTCTCCGCACCACCAGGTGGCGATCGATGGCATCGCGAGCGGCTCGCCGAGCAGTTGCTGGCAAAGACCCGGCAGATAGCCGAGCAGCATGCCGGATTCGAGCAGGCCGGAGCCAAGCGCATTGGCCACCAGCACGTTGCCCCGGTGCACCGCCTGGACCAGGCCCGGTATGCCGAGCGACGAATCGCCGCGCAGTTCCAGCGGGTCGCAGTAGTCATCGTCGAGCCTGCGCAGGATGGCGTGCACGCGCCGCAGGCCGGACAGCGTCTTCAGCCAGACGCGGGCGTCGCGCACCGTGAGATCGCCGCCCTCCACGAGAGGAAAGCCCAGGTAGCGGGCGAGGTAGGCGTGCTCGAAGTAGGTCTCGTTATGCGGGCCCGGCGTGAGCAGCACGATAAGCGGCTCTTCATGCGAGCGGGCGGGGTCTCTTGGGGCCAGCTTGGCCAGGCCCTCGCGCAACGCCGCGAAAAAACTCGCGAGCCGCTGCACCTTCAGTTCGCGGAACAGATCGGGGAACAGCCGCGAGATGATGAGCCGGTTCTCGAGCGCGTAGCCCGCTCCCGAGGGGGCCTGCGTACGGTCCTCCACCACCCACCAGCGGCCGTCCGGGGCGCGCGCAAGATCCGCTGCGTACAGGTGCAGGCGTACACCGCCTGGCACGGCGGCGCCGCGGCAGGCACGCAGGAAGCCGGCGTGGCCGAATACGAGCGGTGCAGGGAGCAGACCCTCGGCAAGCAGATGCTGCGCGCCATACAGATCGTCCAGTATGACGTTGAACAGGCGCGCCCGCTGGGCGATCGCGCGCTCGATGCCGGACCATTCCTGAGCGGACAGGACGAAGGGCAGGACATCGAGATTCCAAGGCCGGTCCGCGCCCTGCGGATCGGCATAGACGTTGTAGGTGACGCCATTGTCGCGCACCTCGCGCTGCACGGAGCGCAGGCGATCGCGCAAGGCATCGCCCGGCATCGCGGCGAAGCGCTCGAAAAGCGTCCGCCAATGCGGGCGCGGCGTCTCCGGGGCTTCGAACATCTCGTCGAACCGAAACGCGGTGCTGGGGTAGGCGGCGAGCAGTTCTCGGGGCAACTTTAGCCGCGTTTCATTGCGGTGTGCTGACTCTGGAAAGCGCAGCCTAGCACAGCTGAAACTGTCAGGCGCCGACCACTTCGTGCACGAAATGCAGTTTCAGCACGGCGCGCTCCGCCAGCACGAAGGGGTAGAGATCGTTCATTCCCATGCCGCGGTTGAAGTTATTCAGTGCGATAGTGAGCGGAAACCAGGCGTCCATCAGCGCGTCGAAGTCAGCGGCACGCAGTTCGCGCGCCTCAGCGCCGCCGAATGCCGAATCGCGCGCCAGCCACGGCACCAGCGACAAACCGTGATAGCGCGCGGTTTCAAGCGTGTCGACGATATGCAGGTAGTGCGCAAAGCTTTCCGCCCAGTCTTCCCACGGGTGCATCGAGGCGTAGGCAGAGACGAAGTTTTCGGTCCAGCCGGCCGGCGGTCCCGCGGCGTAATGGCGGCTCGCGGCCTGCGCGTAGTCGGCGCGCTCATCGCCGAACAGGGCGCGGAACGGCGCTAACCAGCGGCTGCGCTCGACCAGACGCGCCCAGTAGTAATGGCCGCACTCGTGCCGGAAGTGCCCGAGCAGCGTGCGATAGGCCTCGCCGAGCTGCTCGCGCGCGTACTCGCGCGTCGAGCCCTCCGCCTCGGAAATGTTGATCGTCACGAGGCCGTCCATGTGGCCGGTCGGCGCGTGGTCGCCCGGCAGGTTTTTCTTGAATGCGAAGGCGAGTCCGGCCGGGTCCTCTCGCTTTGGCGCGACCGGCAGCCTCAGCTCGATGAGCGTGTAGAGCAGGCGGCGCTTGGCGGCTTCGAGCCTCTGCCAGGTCGCGAGATTGCCTGCCTCGGAGAGATTCGGGATCATCTCGTTGAGGCGGCAGGCCGCGCAAAGCACAGTGCTGTCCGACTCGGGGATCGCCCAGTTGCATACGCCGTGGCGCGTGTAGTTATCGCACAGCCGGTAGCGCGCGCCATGCGCCGCAGGGGAGAGCGCGACAAAGGTCTGCGGCGCGCCGTCCGGTACGGGATCGAGCGCGCTCAACAGTCTGTGATCCGGCAGGTAGGCGAGCCGGCGCGCACAGCGGCCGCAGCGCACGTTCTCGAAGAACAGCACCTGCGTGCAGGCCGGACAGGTGAAGAGCTTCACGCCGCTAAGTTGCGAGGGATAGTGCCCCTCGCGCTCCCCGGTAGCTCCATTGAAAGCCGGGGTCCACCAGCTCTATCTCCGAAGATCGAGCGTGAACGGGAAATTCGGATTGCGCGGCTCTTCGCGCAGCGCGACATGTCCTGGCGTATGCCCCATGCGCAGGAAGCGCGCGAGGCGCCGGCCTTCGGCTTCGTAGGCGTTCACCGGAAAGGCCTCGTGATTGCGTCCGCCCGGGTGCGCCACATGGTACTGGCAGCCGCCGAGCGACCGGTTCATCCAGGTGTCGACCAGATCGAACACCAGCGGCGCGTGTACGCCGATGGTGGGATGCAGGCTCGCCGCGGGCTGCCAGGCGCGGTAGCGCACCCCTGCGACGTATTCGCCGATGTTGCCCGTGGGCGCGAGCGGCACGGCGCGCCCGTTGCAGGCGAGCACATGGCGCTCGCCGATCAGACCGGTCGCATGCACCTGCAGTCTTTCCAGGGAGGAGTCGACGTAGCGCACGGTGCCGGCGATGGCGCCGTCCTCGCCCATGACATGCCAGGGTTCGAGCGCCGAGCGCAGTTCGATGCGCACGCCGCGCGCGCTGAACTCGCCGTAGCGCGGAAAGCGGAATTCGAAGTGCGGCGCGAACCAGGCCGATTCGAACGCGTAGCCATACTGCGCGAGCTCGTCCAGCACGTCGGAAAAATCCTGCCACACGAACCAGGGCAGCATGAAGCGGTCGTGCAGTTCGGTTCCCCAGCGCTTGAGCCTTGAAGGTTTGTACGGTTCGTCCCAGAAGCGCGCGACCAGCGCGCGCAGCAGCAGTTGCTGGGCGAGCGACATGCGCGCGTGCGGCGGCATTTCGAAGGCCCGCAGTTCCAGGATGCCGAGGCGGCCGTTCGGGCCGTCCGGCGAAAACAGCTTGTCGATGCAGAATTCGGTGCGATGCGTGTTGCCGCTCGCGTCGATCAGCAGGTTGCGGAACAGCCGGTCCACCAGCCAGGGCGGACAGGACGGCGCGCCTTCAGCGAGCTTTTTCTGCAGCTCCGCGAAGGCGATTTCGATTTCGTACACCGAATCGTGGCGCGCTTCGTCTATGCGCGGGTGCTGGCTGGTCGGCCCGATGAACTGGCCGGAGAACAGGAACGACAGCGACGGGTGGTTGTTCCAGTAGGCGATCAGGCTCGCGAGCAGGTCCGGCCGCCTCAGGAATGGGGAGTCGGCGGGCGGGGCGCCGCCGAGCGCGAACTGGTTGCCGCCGCCGGTACCGCCATGCCTGCCGTCGAGCATGAATTTCTCGGTGGACAGGCGCGATTCATGCGCCTGCTCGTAGAGGAAGGTCGTGTTGTCGACCATCTCGTCCCAGCTCGCGGCCGGCTGGATGTTGACCTCCAGCACGCCCGGGTCGGGCGTGACACGCAGCACCTGCAGGCGCGGATCCTTCGGCGGCTCGTAGCCCTCGAGCACCACCGGAAAGCCCAATTCGAGCGCGCTAGCCTCCACCGCGGACACCAGCTCGAGATAATCTTCGAGTACCTCGGCAGGCGGCATGAAGACATACAGCACGCTGTTGCGCGCTTCGGCGCAAAGCGCGGTGCGCGTGATCCAGGGCGCGGATTCGAAGGGACCGGGTGCGCGTTCCTGTTTGCCTGTTCTGCCACCCGGCGCAATGCCGAACGCGCCCTGCACGCCAACGCGCAGAGCGCGCGCGCCGTCGTTAGCCTCGTTGCGAAACTGATGCGCGATCTCCTGGTAAGGACGCAGCGGCGCGAAGGTCTGCGACAGATCCGGCGGAAAAACCCAGGGATATTCGGCCTCCGCCACCCAGGGCATGGAATCGAGCGGCAGGCGAAAGCCGAGCGGCGAATCCCCGGGCGTGAGGTAGCAGCGCTCGTCGCGCACGTACCACGCCCCCGATCGCCACCCCGCATCGCCTTTGCTTCCGTGTTCAATTCGGCGCACCGGCAGGACGTGTCCCGCCACCTTGTCCAGGCCCTGCTTGAAGACGCGGCGCAGCCGCTCACGCTCAAGCGGATCGGAGAGGCGGGAATCGAAGGGGTCGACATTCGCGGGCAGCCGGCGTTCGCGCCACAGGTAGTACCAGGTGTCCTCGTAGGCCGGGAAGACGAACTGCGGATCGAGCGCGAGCTTTTCTGCGACCAGGCGCAGCAACAGCCGCGCCTGCTGGTCGCTTGCGCCATGGCCCACGTCTTCCTGCGCGAACAGAGCAGGGTGCCGCCAGAGCGGCTCGCCGTCCTTGCGCCAGAAACAGGACAGCGTCCAGCGCGGCAGCTGCTCGCCGGGATACCACTTGCCCATGCCGTAGTGCAGCAGGCCCTGCGGGGCGTAGCGTGCCTTGAGTTTTTGCAGCATGTCGGCGCCGAGCCTTTTCTTATGCGCGCCGAGCGCATCGGTGTTCCATTCCGACGCATCGCGCCGGTCGATGCTGACGAAGGTTGGTTCACCGCCCATCGTCATGCGCACATCGCTCTTCGCGAGATCGCGGTCGATTTGCCGTCCCAGCGCCAGCACGCTTTCCCACTGCGGCTCCGTATAGGGTTTGGTGACGCGCGGCGCCTCCCAGACACGCTCGATCTTCATCGAGTGCGCGAATGCAACTTCGCATTTTTCGGTCGCGCCCGTGACAGGGGCCGCGCTCGAGGGCGCGGGCGAGCAGGCGAGCGGGATATGCCCTTCGCCTGCAAACAGGCCGGAAGTCGGGTCCAGCCCGACCCACCCGGCGCCCGGCAGGTAGACCTCGCACCAGGCGTGCAGGTCGGTGAAATCGACGTTGGTGCCGGAGGGCCCGTCGAGCGACTTCACGTCCGGCGTGAGCTGGATGAGATAGCCCGAGACGAAGCGCGCGGCGAGCCCGATGTGGCGCAGGATCTGCACCAGCAGCCAGCTCGAGTCGCGGCATGAGCCGCTCGCCAGAGCGAGCGTTTCCTCGGGCGTCTGGACGCCGGGCTCCATGCGGATCAGATAGCGCACATGCTTCGAGAGCTGAAGATTCAGGTCGACCAGGAACAGCACCGTCTGCGCACGCTCGCGCGGAATCTCATGCAGGTAGGCCTTGAAGAGCGGCGTTGCGGGCAGTTTGACGAGATAGGGGGCGAGCTCGATCTGCAGCGCGGCGCCGTATTCGAACGGAAACTGGTCGGCCTGCGGCTCGAGGAAGAAGTCGAACGGATTGATCACCGACATATCGGCCACGAGATCGACCTCGATGCGCAGCTCGCGCATACGCTCGGGAAAGGCGAGGCGCGCGAGCCAGTTCGACTGCGGATCCTGCTGCCAGTTGACGAAATGCCTTGCGGGATCGACCTTCAGCGAATAGGCCAGGACGGGCGTGCGCGCGTGCGGCGCAGGCCGCAGGCGCACCACTTGGGGGCCCAGCAGCACCGGTCGGTCATAGCGGTAGCGCGTGACATGGTTCAGGGCGATGTGAATGGACATGCGGGTAGCTTAAGCAATAAGCAGACCAAAGGCCGGCCGCCCGCCACGGGGCGTCAAAAACCGCTGCCGTGCGTGAAAGTCATGCGGTCGCCCGAGCGCGGCCGGGCGCCTTGAACAGGTGCATCTTGCCGAAGATCGCGATGTGGTCGACGCCCGCGTTGGTCCTCGAATCGGACGCAAACACGATGCCGGCGCTGACCGCGGCGGCGACGCAATAGCTCACGGCGCGAATTTTGTCCGCTGGATGCCGGTGCTCATCACCGCGGTTATTGTTCCACGGCCTGCTGCACGCGCGCTTGCGCGGTCATCGATTCGCTGCCGCCGCCGACGCGCACGCCGCGTATCGGCGAGGCGTCCAGGGAATCGGCGCCGATCGCGAGCTTGATGTGGTCTTCGCCGGCCGGCCGCTCATAGGCGATATCGAAGCTGCGCCAGCGATCGACCACCCAGGCCTCGGCCCAGGCATGGCTGCCCACCAGCGGGCCGGTGTGCACGGGCACATAGGCGTAGCCTGATACATAGCGCGCCGGGACGCCGAGATAGCGGCAGCCTGCGACGAAGACCTGCGCCTGATCCGGGCTCGCGCCGGAGGCTTTGGCGAATGCCTCCGGCGCGCCGAGTCCCGAGCCCTGCTCACCCGGCTGGAACGGCATCGCGCGCGACACCGCCGAGGCGAACTCGCGCAGTCCGGAGAGGCCGCTCGCGCGGCGCCGGAAGCGTTCCGCGAACGCGGCGAGCGCTTCATCCACGCGCGTGAGTGGCGTGACGCGCGTGAAGATCAGCGGGGAGAGGGAGGATGGGCCCTTGTCGTCCTCGCTCGCGGCGCCGGTCTCGACCGTCCCGCGGGCGCGAATCGCGATCTCATGCGTCGGCGTATCGAGCGTAAGGACATGCAATACGTTGCCAAAACCGTCCAGCGTGCGCACCGGGTTGCCCGGCGTATCGAGCCGCCAGTCGAGGATCCTCTGCTGCGCGTTGCCATGCGGAAAGAGCCTCAGGTACTGGGTCGAAAGCCGGACCGGCGCGTCGTATCGATAGCAGGTGAGGTGATCGACTTTCAGTTTCATGCGGCGCCTTCCTGTCTCCCTAGACCGCGCCGAGGTAGGCGCGCTGGATGCGGCCGCCCAGTTCGTTCACATCGGCGAGGCATTCGGTGAGCCACTCGTGCAGCCCTCCGGTGAAGATCTCCTGGATATCGGCATGGATCAGGCGCGCATGCAGTTCGCCGGCGAGGCGCTTGGCCGCGTGGTCCTGATGTCCCTGGATGCGGTTCATCGCCTCGGCGATCTGGTCCAGGCAGGCGGCGAGCGAGCGCGGCATGCGGCGCTCGAGAATCAGCAGTTCGGCCACCTTGATCGGGAAGATCTGATCCTTGTACAGGGCGCGATAGGTTTCGAAGGCGGAGACCGAGCGCAGCAGCGCCGCCCACTGGTAGTAATCGAGCGCGCCGCCCACGTCCTCCACAGAGGGCAGCAGGATGTGGTATTTCACGTCCAGGATGCGCACCGTGTTGTCCGCGCGTTCCAGGTGGGTGCCGACGCGCGAGAAGTCGAAAGCCTCGCCGCGCACGATGGTGCCGTAGGTGACGCCGCGAAACAGGTGGCTGCGCTCCTTCACCCAGTCGAAGAATTCGGTCGCGCCGGTGCTGGTGACGCGCGCGCGCTTCATGTTCCTCATCTCGATCCAGGTCGCGTTCAGGGTTTCCCACATCTCGGATGTGATCTGCCAACGTACGGCATGCGCATCCTCGCGCGCCCATTTGATGCAGGAGTAGATCGACGAGGGATTCTTTTCGTTGAGCGCCATGAATTCGATCAGGCCGGACAGCTTGAGCTCCTTGTGCGATGCGAAATACGCGTCCTCGGTGCCGGTGATGGAAAGCGGCGCGAGCAGGTTCTGGCGCCGGTTTTCACCGGTGCCGAACAGCACGAGATTCGACGTCACGCCGAGGATGCGCGCCATGTTCTCGGCGCGCTCCATCTGGCGCGACATCCAGAAAATCCTGTCGGCGACCCTAGAGAGCATCGCTCTCGTCCACCACCCAGGTGTCCTTGGTACCGCCGCCCTGCGATGAGTTCACCACCAGCGAGCCTTCCTTGAGCGCCACGCGCGTCAGGCCGCCGGGCACCATGCGCACGTCCTTGCCGGAGAGCACGAAAGGCCGCAAGTCGACATGGCGCGGCGCGATCCCCTGCTCGACGAACGTCGGGCAGGTGGAGAGCGACAGCGTGGGCTGCGCGATGTAATTGGCGGGGTTGGCCTGGATGCGGGCGCGAAAGGCCTCGATCTCGTCCTTCCCGGCGGCCGGTCCGATCAGCATGCCGTAGCCCCCCGAGCCCTGCACCTCCTTGACCACCAGGTCGCCGAGATTGTCCATGACATGCGCCAGATCGTCCGCGTTCTTGCACTGCCAGGTCGGCACGTTGGCGAGCAGCGGCTCCTCGCCGAGATAGAAGCGGATCATCTCCGGGACATAGGGGTAGGTCGACTTGTCGTCCGCAACGCCGGTGCCGATCGCGTTCGCCAGGCCGACGTTGCCTGCGCGATACACCGAAAGCAGGCCGGGCACGCCGAGCAGCGAATCCTGGCGGAAGGCGAGCGGGTCGAGGAAGGCATCGTCCAGGCGGCGGTATACCACGTCGACGCGCTGCCGGCCGCTGGTGGTGCGCATGTACAGGAACCCGTCCTTGACGTAGAGGTCGGCGCCTTCGACCAGTTCCACGCCCATCTGTTGCGCCAGGAAGGCATGTTCGAAATAAGCGCTGTTGTGCTGCCCGGGCGTCATCACCGCCACCGTGGGATCGCGCGCGCGCTCCGGTGCGGCCGAGCGCAGCATATCGAGCAGCAGGCCCGCGTAGTGCTCGACCGGGAACACGCGCTGGCGCGCGAACAGCTCGGGAAACAGCCGCATCATCATCTTGCGGTTTTCGATCATGTAGGACACGCCGGAGGGCGTGCGCAGGTTGTCTTCGAGCACATAGTAGCGCCCGTCCGCATGGCGGATCAGGTCGATGCCCGCGATATGGGCGTACACCTGGTTCGGCAGGTCAAGGCCCATCATGGCGATCTGGTAGGCGTCGTTGGTCAGCACCTGCTCGGCCGGGATCACGCCCGACTTGAGTATCTCCTGGTCGTGATAGATATCGTGCAGGAAGCGGTTCAGCGCGTTCACGCGCTGGCGCAGGCCTCGCGCGATCTCCTCCCATTCGGCGTGCCCCAGGATGCGCGGGATGGTGTCGAACGGCATCAGGCGCTCGGCGCCCTGCTCGTCGCCGTACACGGCGAAGGTGATGCCGACGCGGTGGAACAAGAGGTCGGCCTCGCGGCGCTTTTCCGCCACCCGCTCAGGCGGCATGTCCGCCAGCCACTCGACGAGCGGCTGGTAATGGGCGCGCACGCCGCCGCCGGCTGCGCGCATCTCGTCATAGTGCTGTGTCATCACCGGTCCCTCGGCGCAGGCTCACGCAAGCACTGTGCCATGCGCCGCAGGTATCGGCTTGGTGCCGGGCTGGAAAGCCTGCCTATTCGCTGGTCCAACCCTGCATGCCCCAAGCTGGAGCGCGCGCAATCCTTCCTGGTGCGCGCATGGCACGGGCGGGGGCGCTCGACGGGATGTCCATTCGCCAGGAATCGGAGCGCTTGTGTCTAAGGCTGCCCGGGTCGCCGGCGCGCGTGAAGCTGCTTCAAGTCTTCCGGCACTTCTGCCACCATCCGCTTGCATACGCTTGCCGGATCGTGGGATTCCGCGGGCGCGTCGGCCCCGCGGCTCTCGAGCGGCGCCCGCTTGTCGAAAATGCCGAGAGCCCGTTGCGCGGCATAGCCAGTCGCGAAAAAGATGGCGGCCCCGGGCGCGTCCGCCTCGCGTTCCTGAAGCTGCGCGGTGGGCCGATACAGCGTGGCATAGGTATCCTTGGCAAAAACTCGAGAAGGGCTGTGCGCGCGGTCGGGAGCCTGCCGATGCCCATGTTGCCCTGGGGTCTGTGTGCTGGCGCACATAGCGAGACGGATTGCAGGATGCGTTTCTGGGCTCTGCCCGTCAGTCCGGCTGGCCCGCTCCCGCCGGGTGGATTGCGACGCCCTTGATCAAGGCATGCACGGAGTCTCCGGGCGCGAGGGCCAGGTCGACACGGGACTTCACGGTGATGCGCGCGATCAGCGGCGTGCCGCGCACGTCGATCTCAAGGTCGACGCCGGCGTCGTGCGGCGAACCGATCCGCCTGATGGTGCCGGGGAGGATGTTCAGCATGCTGATGAACTCCGGGCGCGTGCGGGCGAGTGCGACGTCGCGCGACAGCACGTGCACCCGGACGCGCTGACCGATGGAGCCCGCCACGCCGGAGGCATACAGGCTGCCGCCGCCGAACTCCAGCCGCGCGAGGCCCATGGCGGCGTCGTGCTCGGCGATCCGGGCATCGATGACGCTGCCGGCCTCGAAGTGTCCGAGGTGAGCATCGAACTTCGCGTCGAACGGCAGCCGCGCCATGGTGTCGCCAAGCGCGCCCGCGGTGATCACGCGGCCTTCGGCCATGATCACGAGCGTATCGGCGAGCCGCACCACCTCATCCATCGAATGGCTGACGTACAGGATCGGCAGGCGCAGCGCGCCGCGCAGGCGCTCGATGCAGCGCATCACTTCCTCTTTACGCGGTGCATCGAGCGAGGCGAGCGGCTCGTCCATCAGGAGCAGGCGGGGCGCGGAGAGCAGCGCGCGGCCGAGCGCGACACGCTGTCGCTCGCCGCCGGAGAGATCGTGCGGGCGGCGATCCAGCAGCGCATCCAGTCCGAGCAGGTCGATCACCTGCGCAAATTCCGCCACCGCTGGGCCGCGCGCAAAACGCGCGCCGAAGAGAAGATTGCCGCGCACGCGCAAATGCGGCAGCAGGCGTGCCTCCTGGAACACGTAGCCGATGCGCCGGCGATGCGCGGGCAGGTCGACGCCGGCGGCCGAGTCGTAAAGCGTCTCGCCATCGAGCGCAATGCGGCCGCGCTCGGGCCGCAGCAGGCCGGCGACCGCGTTCAGCACACTGGTCTTTCCCGCGCCGGAGCGGCCGAACAGCACCGTGATGCCGCGAGGGGACGAAAACGCGACGGACAGCCCCAGCGAACCGAGGCGCTTTTCGACGGTCACTTCGAGCGTCATCCGGAACTCGCCTCGCCGTGGATAGCGTGCCGCGCGCGCCGCAGCAGGAGTTCGGAGGCAATCAGTGCGCCGAGCGACAGCAGTACGGCCAGCACGCACAGGCGCAGCGCGCGTTCGTCGCCGCCGGGGACCTGGGTCAGCGCGTAGATCGCAAGCGGCAGCGTCTGGGTTTCGCCCGGTATGCTCGAGACGAAAGTGATGGTGGCGCCGAACTCACCCAGGCTGCGCGCGAAGGCGAGCAGCATGCCGTTCAGAATGCCCGGCAGGGCGAGCGGCAGGGTGACGCTCGCGAACAGCGCCATTGGTCCCGCACCGAGCGTGGACGCCGCGGCCTCGAGTCTGGGGTCCACGGCGTCGATCGCCTGGCGCATAGCGCGCACCGCGAGCGGCAGGCCCATGATCGTCGCGGCGAGCGCCGCCCCCGTCCAGCGGAATGCGAACACCCACCCGAGGTGGGTCTCCAGCCAGGCGCCGAGCGCCCCGTGGCGGCCGAATACGATCAGCAGCAGGTAACCGATGACCACCGGCGGCAGAACGAGGGGCAGGTGCACGCAGGCATCGAGCAGGGTCTTGCCCGGAAATTCGCGCCGCGCGAGCAGCCAGGCGAGCGCGAGCGCGAGCGGCAGGCTGCCGAGCATGCTCCAGAACGCGACCTTGAGGCTGAGCGCGAGGATTTCGAGTTCTTGCGGATCGAGCACGGAACGCGGCCGTTGTGTGCGGCCGGATAGTTTAGTGCGCGCGTCCGCGCGGGCCGCTCAAAGCGGCCGGAAGCCGTGCTTCTCGAACACGTGGCGCGCTCTGTCGCCGCTCAAATGCGCCGCGAATTCGCGCGCCGGTGCCGGCGCCGCTTGCATCAGCGCCATCGGATAGACCACCGGCGGATGCAGCGCGGGATCGAAGCGCGCCAAGATGCGCACTTTCGCTTCGGCGCGTGCATCGGTTTCATAGACGATGCCGAGCGGCGCTTCGCCGCGGGCGACGAAAGCGAGCGCCGCCCGTACATTCTCCGCGGCCGCCAGCTTGGTTGAAATCGACCCCCACACGCCCAGCTTCTCCAGCGCGGCGCGCGCGTATTTGCCCGCCGGCACGTACCGGGGATCGGCAAGCGCCAGCCGGCCGTCGCCGAGCGCCTGGGCGAGCGGCATGCCAGGAGCAATAGCGAGACTTGCCGCGCTTGCCGCCGGGACGATCAGCACCAGGCTGTTGCCGAGAAGATTGCGGCGCGTTCCGGCCTGCACCAGGCCGCGCGCCTCAAGATAATCCATCCACTCCAGATCGGCGGAGATGAAGATCGACGCCGGCGCGCCCGCGTCGATCTGACGCGCGAGCGCCGAACTGGCGGCGTAGGAAAGCGCCGGCTTCGCGCCGGGATACCCCGCGACGACCTCATCGAGCGCGTCCTTCAGGCTGGCGGCGGCGAACACGACAAGGCGCGGGCCGCCAGGCTGCGGGTAGGCCGTCGCGCAGAGGGACAGGGCAATGCCGAGGGCTGCGATTCGAAGCAAGGTCTTCATACGGTGGCGCAACGCAGGGCGGGCGTGGATTCGAGGACACTTACAGGCTGCACGCCCTTCTCTCTTGAATTAGACTGCGACTGCGTCGATGTGGCAATACGCTAACCCTCGAGCGCTGGTGCGAGTACGGGTCTGCCAATGCATAGCGTATTATGGTGTAGCGGTTGTAACACTCGGCTATTTTTCTTAACGCTGAGCATTCGCCAATTCGGGAGGGAAAATGAAAGCTCCATACAGCAAGCTGTTGATCGCTCTCGGTGTCGGCATCGGTTTCGCCACGAGCGCGCAGGCTCAGGACTACCCGAACCGGCCGGTCAAAGTTCTGCTCGGCTATCCGGCCGGCG